>VMHT01170000.1_pt1 | contig 13062 bp, 19 predicted proteins | sample 4693611 | NCBI WGS metagenome assembly VMHT01 (sample SAMN12280063, study PRJNA550983) | marine metagenome | isolation source: seawater sampled from same location over 5 years 0.02-0.2 micron viral filtrate | place: USA: collected off the coast of southern California halfway between the port... ... | reverse complement strand
CTTGATCATGATATACTTAATCCTTTATTAGATCAAATACATTTATGGTATTGCCATAATGTTGTAGGTCCTCGAGGTCCTAAGTTTATAACTGATCAAGTATGGCCTGACACTAGTAACTTAGATATTGATGCAGAAGTATGGTTTCAAGAGAGCTTGCCCGGACAAGATTGTCCACAACACGAACACGGTACACTAAGTCGTTGTAGTTGGGTTTACTACTTAGACGTAGGCGAAAGTAACAATCCACTTACATTTGTTGAAATGCAGGAGTCTAAAAACGAAATCTTTCCGGTTGACGAAGTCAACTTACCAGTGTATAATGATATGGTAGTCATGTTTCCTAGTACCATACATCATAAAGTATATCCTGTAAACACAACAAGATATGTTTTAGCAGGAAACATTAATGACATTACTTACAGGGAGAATTAATTGAGTTACGTAGACGCATTATTTGATAGAGACAGTGACATTGTACGTGTTGTAGAACGCAAGGACGGCAAAAGAAAATATCACGAATATCCAATCAAGTATACATTTTATTATGAAGACCAAAAAGGTAAATTTAAAAGTATCTACGGAGATCCAATTAGTAGAATTGTGTGTAAGAACACAAAAGAGTTTCGAAAAGAACTTGCTATTAACAAAGGCAAGAAGATGTTCGAAAGCGACATTAATCCTATCTTTCAATGTTTGAGTGAAAACTATCTTAACCAAGATGCACCTAAACTAAACATTGCGTTTTTTGATATTGAGACAGACTTTGATCCAGAGCGAGGCTTTGCTGATCCTAGTGATCCGTTTATGCCTATTACAAGTATTAGTGTATACTTACAGTGGATGGAAACAATGATATGTTTAGCAGTTCCGCCTAAGACACTTACAATGGATCAAGCAAAAGCAGAGCTTGAAGGCATTGACAATGTAATGCTGTTTGAAAAAGAAAGTGAAATGATTGATACTTTCTTGACACTGATTGAAGATGCTGATATTTTGTCAGGTTGGAACAGTGAAGGTTATGATATTCCGTATACTGTAAACAGAACTAGTCGTGTATTAAGCAAAGATGATACAAGACGTTTTTGTTTATGGGGGCAACTGCCTAAGAAGCGTGAATATGAAAAGTATGGCAAATCAGCTGTAACCTTTGACCTAATAGGTAGAGTACATCTAGATAGTTTAGAATTATATCGTAAATATACGTATGAAGAAAGACACACATATAGACTTGATGCCATTGGCGAAATCGAAGTTGGAGAAAACAAAGTTCCATATGAAGGCACTTTGGATCAACTGTACAACAATGACTTTAGAAAGTTCATTGAATACAACATACAAGATACCGCACTACTGGACAAGCTGGACAAAAAACTAAGATTTATTGATCTAAGTAACGAACTAGCTCATGCAAATACTGTTTTGCTACAGACCACTATGGGTGCTGTCGCAGTTACAGAGCAAGCGATTGTAAACGAAGCACATAGACGTGGCATGCAAGTACCTAATCGTCCACATCGTGACGAAGAAAATACACAAGCGGCAGGTGCATATGTTGCGTTTCCAAAGAAAGGCTTGCACAAGTGGATTGCTAGTATGGACTTGAACAGTCTGTATCCAAGTGTTATTCGTGCATTGAATATGGATCCGGCAACAGTTGTTGGACAACTACGTCCAGACATTTCAGATGCTCGTGTAAAAGAAGACATGGGTCTTAAGAAAAAATCCTTTGCAGGCAGTTGGGAAGGACGTTTCAGTACAGAAGAATATGAATCAGTAATGGCACAAAAACGTGAAGTTGCACTAACTGTGGATTGGGAAAACGGACAAAGTGATATTCTAAGTGGTGCAGAAATATATAAACTTATATTTGACAGCAATCAACCATGGATGCTTAGTGCTAATGGTACAATCTTTACTACAGAACACGAAGGTGTTATTCCCGGACTACTAAAACGTTGGTATTCAGAACGTAAAGAATTACAAGCAATGTTAAAGAAAGCAAAAGACGCAGGCAATGCTACTGAAATTGAGTATTGGGACAAAAGACAGTTAGTCAAAAAGATTAACTTGAATAGTTTGTATGGTGCTATTCTTAATCCAGGCTGTAGATTCTTTGATAAACGTATTGGACAGTCAACTACATTATCAGGTCGTACTATTGTTAAACATATGAGTGCAGAAGCAAATAAAGTTATTACAGGTACGTATGATCATACAGGTGATGCAGTAATTTACGGAGATACAGACTCGGTATATTTTAGTGCATATCCTACACTTAAAGAGCAGATTGACAAAGGTGACATTCCTTGGAGTACAGAGAACGCTATTAAACTTTATGACCAAGTAAGTGATGCTGTTGATAGCACGTTTATAGACTTTATGTATGATGCATTCCATTGTCCAAAGAGTCGTGCAGATGTTATTGCGGCAGGTAGAGAGATTGTTGCAAAAAGTGGATTGTATATTACTAAGAAACGTTATGCGGCACTAGTAATTGATAACGAAGGCTTTAGAACAGACGTAGAAGGTAAGCCAGGTAAAGTAAAAGCAATGGGCTTAGACTTACGTAGATCAGATACACCTGTGTTTATGCAAGAGTTCTTAAGTGAGTTACTACTTATGGTGCTTACTGATGCTGAAGAAAGAAAAGTATTAGATCGTATTACAGAATTTCGTAAGGAGTTTAAATTACGTCCTGGTTTTGAAAAAGGTGCGCCTAAACGTGCAAACAAAATTGGACACTATCAACGTCTTGAAGAAAAACAAGGCAAAGCAAACATGCCTGGACACGTAAGAGCAAGTATCAACTGGAATACACTTAAACGTATGAACGGTGACAAGTACTCGCAAGAAATTGTAGATGGTATGAAAGTTATTGTTTGTAAACTAAAACAGAATCCGCTGGGTTATACAAGTGTTGCGTATCCTACAGATGAATTGCGTATTCCGGATTGGTTTAAAGAACTGCCATTTGATGGCGATGCTATGGAAGCAACTATTATTGATAACAAACTAGATAACCTAATTGGTGTTCTAAACTATGATTTAGAAGACACTAAACAGAACAATACGTTCAATAGTTTGTTTGACTTTGGAGGTGAATAATGCAACATACAATACAACAACTAATGGATAAAGTTAGTGCAATGCACAGTCTAGCTATACAGGCACACAGAGAAAAATATAAAAAAGCACCAGGTGAGAAGTATGACGAACAGTTAGTTACTCATCTAGTAGAACAGATACAAGCACTGGCAGGTGATGTTTACAATGATAAAACACCTCATCCTAAATTGCAATCAAAAAAGGAGACTAAATGAAACTAACTTTAATTGGGTACGGGTTTGTCGGTAAAGCTGTATACGAAGTACTCAAAGACTACCACGAAGTAAAGATTGTTGATCCTGAATATAATGATAACATTATTGATAACGATAGTGACGGTTATATTGTTTGTGTACCAACACCTGCTACGGTAACAGGAGCATGTAATATGACTATTGTTGAAACTGTAGTCAAAGCATGTCCAAGTGATAAACCTATTTTAATTAAAAGCACAATTAGTTTAGAAGGGTGGCGCAAAGATCTTAAGCCACAAAACAAAGAAATTACATTTAGTCCAGAGTTTTTAACTGCCGCAAATGCAAATGAAGATTTTAAAAATCAAACTACAATGTTATTCGGTGGCGGTAACGTAGAGTTTTGGAACGATGTTTTTATATTAGCAAAAGGTTTTAATCCAATCTATGCAACAGTAGAAGAATTAATACTAACAAAATATCTACGCAATAGTTTTTTAGCAACTAAGGTTGCTTTCTTTAACGAAGTTTATGATTTGTGTGAATCAGCAGGAATAGATTATAATCAAGTTAAAGCATTGGTAGGAGAGGACAAACGGATTACACATAGTCATATGCAAGTTCCTGGTCCTGACGGCGACAAAGGCTTTGGAGGAGCATGTTTTCCAAAAGATACAGAAGCATTATTATATTCAGCAAATGTAGTTGGCGCCTGGTTACCAATATTATCAACGGCTGTAAAAAGCAATAAGAACAAAAGGAATAGAACATGAAGATACTATTAACAGGACATCTTGGATTTATAGGTTCAAGACTATACGAAAAATTAGTAGTTGACGGACACGAAGTAGTTGGTATAGATATTAAAGAAGGTACTGACATCTTAACAGAGCCGTTACCGAAAGTAGATTTTGTTATCCACCTAGCAGGTATTGGTGGTGTAAGAGAAAGCCTTGCAGATCCGGCAAAGTATTGGAACACTAATGTAGAAGGAACAAAACGTATACTTGAATTTTATGACAATGTTCGAGTACTAGTAGCAGGATCAAGCTCACAGTACGAACCACACTTGAATCCATATGCCGCAAGTAAGAATGTAATTGAAAACATTCCGCACCCTAATGCATTGTTTATGCGTTTTCATACAGTGTATAGTGAGAGTCCAAGAGCTAAAATGTTCTTTGACAAATTACTTAACGATACATTAGAATACACAACAAACCATCAAAGAGATTTTATTCACTTAGAAGATTTAACTGACGGTATAATATTATTAATGGATAAGGATCTAACAGGTAATGTTGATATTGGTACAGGTAACTGTGTAAGGATCCAAGATATAAGACCTGACTTGCCTGTAAAGTTAAATACTGTTGGCGAAAGAACAAAAACACAGGCAAATACACATTTGATGGATAAGTTAGGCTTTAGACCTAAATATACAGTAGATGGATTTTTAAAAGAACAAGGCTTTAAGAAATGAGAATAGGCTTCACATGTAGTACATTTGATCTGCTCCACGCAGGTCATATACAAATGCTAAGAGATGCAAAAGAACAATGTGACTACTTGATTTGTGGCCTACAAATTGATCCAAGTCTTGATCGTCCAGAGAAGAATTCACCCGTACAAACTATAGTAGAAAGACATACACAACTTAGTGCTGTCAAGTACGTTGACGAAATAATCCCATATCAAACAGAAACAGACTTAGAAGATATTCTAAATATGCTTCATATTGATGTTAGGATTTTAGGTGAAGAATACAAAAATGGTAAGTTTACTGGTAGGGCTATATGTGCCAAACGAGGAATCGAACTGTTTTTTAACAAAAGAGAACACCGTTTTTCGAGCAGTGATCTCCGAAATAGAGTAGAAAGTAGTTGACTTTATCAACAAAATGTCGTATAATAAAAGGAACATAGGAGAAGTATAATGAAAGATATTTTACAAGACGTAGTAGCAAAAACACATTCTCTAGGCTTTTTGAGCTTAGTGAAAGTAACAGGCGATGATGCCGGTACTACAGTTGAATCAATGGCAGAAGATCGCAGTGTGATCCTGTCAGCAAACACAAAAGAAAAGGTAGCTGAATTTGGTGCAAACATTTTTGGTATGCCTAACTTGGATAAACTTGCATTGCATTTAAAGAATCCAGAGTATCAAAAGAATAGCAAACTTACTGTTGTTGAACAAGACCGTAACGGAGTAACTATTCCAACAGGTATTCATTTTGAAAATGAAGCAGGTGATTTCCAGAATGACTTTAGATTTATGTCAACAGAAATTATTAATGAAAAACTTAAAAGTGTTAAGTTTAAAGGTGCAACATGGGACGTAGAGTTTACTCCATCGTTGGCGGCAATTACTAGAATGAAATTGCAAAGTGCGGCACATTCAGAAGAAACAACTTTTACAATTAAAGTTGAAGAAACTGGCGGTGTAACAGATGTAATGTTTTATTTCGGTGATGCAAATACACACGCAGGTAAGTTTGTATTCCAAACAGGTGTTGAAGGTAGCTTAAAGCATCCGTGGACATATCCAGTAGCACAAGTACAAGCAATCCTAAACTTAGATGGACAAGCAACAATGAGTCTAAGTGATCAAGGTGCAATGCAAATTACAGTCGATAGTGGTATGGGAACATACAATTACATTTTGCCAGCACAATCTAAGTAGGAGAAAAAGTTGAATACGGACTTAACAACAGAACAAAAAGACTATGCAATCTTTCTTCCAGCTCTAAGTGGATTCTACGCAACATTTGTAGGTAAGCAAAGGCGTGAAGAATATGTTGAAGAAAGTCGTATTCCTTATCCTAGTATGGAAAGTATGAATTGGTTAAACAAAAAAGAAGGAATGTTTAACTATCATTGGACTCTGTACTCAGCAGGACATGCTGAATTAGATATCAATAAAGATGCTCCAAAAGAACTTATGGTTAGAGAACGTGATCGTGAGAACAGTTGGTTGTTAGGTGACTCGGGTGGCTTCCAAATTGGTAAAGGTGTTTGGGAAGGCGATTGGAAAGATCCTAATTGTCCTAAAGCACAAAAGAAACGTGAGCAAGTACTTGCGTGGATGGATGCTTATATGGACTATGGTATGATACTTGATATTCCGGCTTGGGTGGCACGTTCACCTGCTGGTGCAAAAGCAACAGGTATTAGTACATATCAAGAGGCTGTTAATGCTACACGTATTAATAACGATTACTTTATGGCTAACCGTAATGGTAATTGCAAATTCTTAAATGTATTACAAGGCGAGAATCATGCTGATGCTGAAGATTGGTATCAACAGATGAAAGACTATTGTGATCCTGCAAAGTATGAGAATCACTTTAACGGATGGTCGATGGGTGGACAGAACATGTGTGATATACACTTAGTTCTTAAACGTATTGTAGCATTACGTTTTGATGGATTACTTGAACAAGGTAAACATGACTTTATGCACTTTCTAGGAACAAGTAAACTAGAATGGGCTACACTACTAACTGACATACAAAGAGCAGTACGTAAGTATCATAATCCAAACTTTACAATTACATTTGATTGTGCTTCTCCTTTCCTTGCTACAGCAAATGGACAAATTTATATTCAAACTGAAACCGAAGATAGAACTAAATGGGTCTATAGAATGGTTCCAAGTATTGATGAATTAAAGTATGCAACTGATACACGTAACTTTAGAGATGCAGTATTAGCAGATGGTATCTTTAAAAACTTTACTGATAGTCCTTTAACTAAAAACATCAAAGTAAACGATGTTTGTATATATGCTCCTGGAGATGTTAACAAAGTTGGCGGTCCTAAAATTTTAGCAGGAGAAATTGATCGAGACAAACACGGTGCTCCTATCCTTGATGAGCAAGGTAACGAGCAAGTGCGAAAAAGAGATTCAACTAGTTGGGATAGTTTTAGCTATGCTATACAAATGGGTCATAATGTATGGAGTCATATTAATGCAGTACAAGAGGCAAATAGACAATACGACAGTGGAAGTGTTCCGGCAATGCTTGTGGAGGAGCAATTCGACAGGCTATATTTTAGAGATGTTGTGGAAGCAATATTTGCAACTTCAAACAGAGATGAAGCAGAAGCAATTATAGAAGAATATAGTAAATTCTGGATGTCAATTATTGGCACTAGAGGAGCAGTAGGTAAAAAGACTGTAAATGCAAATACAGGCTTTTCAAATTTATTTACGGAGGTATAAAGATGGCGACAGGAAGAAAAAGTAAAAGTGCAAAAAAATTACAAAGTATGCACGACTACTTACATAACAAAGTAGAAGATGTTGAAAAAGAACGTGCAGGTGATAGATCATATAATCACAAAGCTCACCTTATTAGTCTTAAAAAACAAAAACTTGCTGTAAAGGATCAGCTTAATAAAAATGAATAGAGATTATGATGATGGCGTCAAAGATGACGTTGTTTATTTTACAGGTTACGAAGTAGAGCATACGCCAGTACACGGCGAGCATACACTATTCGTTGTAGGTCCACAAGATCCTGCAGAAGTAATTGCAAAGGCAAAGAAAGAAGCAGTCGAACATGTCTACTTAGGTGCTAATCAAAGTTTTAATATTGATGGCGGCACAAGTAAACAATGGGACGGATTAGTTGAAGAAATATGTCAAGCAGGGTTTTGGGTTACACTAGACTATGATGTTAGATATCATGAATATGTACTACAAGCAGGATACAATGAGAATAAAAAGTTTATTAGTATGATTAGTGTAAAAATGCCGTATATCGATCAACTTAATTATAATGCATGTGTTAAGATTGATGATAAGGACTTTAAAGCATCAAATGCAGGTGTTTGGGTACATTATGCTAGAGATTTACAACCAAGAGATAAGTTTACATCTTGGGAAAAATATGAAAATGATTCACCAATATCTATTGACAACGATGAGTAAAGGTAGTATAATTAAATGGACGGTAATGCAACACATGAACATGAACGATATTATGACTTTATGTTAAGAAAAATGAAAGAGGCAGATATGATAGAAGGCAAAGAAAACGCATTGCAAAACGCAAAGCGAATGATTTGGGTAACCTTTAGAAAAGAAGGTATCCACAAGTATCCTGCGGCACTAGATGATCCTAGTCTTGCAACAGGAGATGAATATGATGTTAGTTTTTTGGGTTATCCCCATAGACACATATTTCATTTTAGAGTTGGTATCACTGTAACACACAATGATAGAGATATCGAATTTATTCAGTTCAAACGTTGGATGGAGAAACTATACGCAGAAAAAACTTTAGAACTTGATTACAAGTCATGTGAAATGATGTCAGATGATTTATATCAACAAATTACAGACAAGTACCCCGGACGTGAGGTCCATATCGAAATTTCCGAGGACGGAGAGAACGGTGCACACATTACATACCCTAGCTATTAAAGGAGAAACACAAATGGCAACCCAGGGTCAATACTTTGCTAAAAATCCAGAGATTGTAAAAATCTTTGATGATCTAGAACGTTTCAAGGCGTTCTGTGCAACTGCTTACTTGTATGGCCATGATGGTTATACCTGGAATGAAAAAGATCTGTATAATAATAAAAGTCGTGCTTGGCAGGCTTACAGCAGATTTCGTTCTGGTGGTAAGCGTAAATTTAATAAGAATAACGGTCAAGGCCGTTATGCAAGTACTAGGAGACACTAATGACAATTTATATCGTAGATATCGAAGCAGTTGATACCCGCTATACTAAGCAATGGAAAGAATATCTTCCAAAGCAACTGAAGCGAGCTACGAATAATGATGTCGAAGTAATTAGTGGCGGAGAGACACCTCAGGCTACAACGCCTGGGGCATTTCTTAACTTTGGTGGTACAAATGTTTACAAGAGTAAACAATTAGAAAAGATAGGAGAAATGTTCTGCGATGGAACTGTTGAGAACGGTGATTATTTTCTCTATACTGATGCCTGGAATCCTACAGTGGTACAACTTCGCTACATGGCAGAACTATTGGGTGTTGATATTAGCATTGGTGGTTTGTGGCATGCTGGTAGTTATGATCCGCAAGATTTTTTAGGTAGACTTATAGGTAATAAACCTTGGGTTCGAAATGCAGAACGTAGTATGTTTGATTGTTATGATCATAACTTTTTTGCTACACAGTTTCATATAGACTTATTTTTACAAACATTTAAAAACAAAGATGAGCCTAATTTAGATAATAGACAAGTTAACGAAGATAAAATTAAACGTGTTGGCTGGCCTATGGAGTACTTGGCTACTAGTTTAGACAGTTATAAAAACATGCCTAAAGAAGATATTATTTTATTTCCACATAGAGTTGCTCCAGAAAAACAAGTTGACATCTTTAATGATCTAAAAGAACAGTTACCGCAATACGAATTTGTTGTATGCCAAGATCAAGAACTTAGTAAAAATGAATATCACAATTTGCTAGGTAGATCTAAACTTGTGTTTAGTGCTAATCTACAGGAAACACTTGGCATTAGTTGGTACGAAGGATTGTTAGTAGATACTATTCCAATGATTCCGGATAGATTAAGTTATAGCGAAATGGCAGATTCCCCGTTCAAGTATCCAAGTATTTGGACAAAGAACTTTACGCAGTATACAAAGTTTAAACCACAACTTATTGAAAGGATAACTCATTATATGGAAAACTATAAAGACTATAAGATTCCTATGGACAAACAATTATATAATTTAAAAAAGTCTTTCTTTAGTGGTGAAGCATTATACAAGGTGGTAAGCAATGGGTGATGATAAAGATTATACTATAACTATAGGAAACGCAAGCGAAGATATAGGAGGCTGGGATAGTGGTAGTAATATAACTATTAATGGTATGAGTTATTCTACATCTGATTTGGCTACTATAGATAGTTGTACAGTTAATTTAGACACAACGTATACAACTGATACAGGTAGTGAATATACATTTAATATGCCTAGTAGCGAAATGTTTGTAGATTCAATGCCAAGTGCAACACGTATTGATGAAATGTGTGAAGTTTATCCTGCTCTTGCAAAAGCATATGAACAGTTCAAATTGTTATATAAAATGACAGAGCAAGATTATAAAGGCAAACTGAAAGAAAGAGGTATAGACGATGACATTCCTTTTTAATTGGTTCAAAGGAAGAAAACGTGTAATAACAGATAGGAGCGGCAAAGTTCCATATCTAGTAAGATGGTATGTGTTTTTAAAGGACAGAAAAAACTTTCCTTTTAATATCACACTACATAAAGTTTTAGTAAGTGATGAGCCTACACTACATGATCATCCTTGGAGTTGGGGAGCATTTATTATAAAAGGCGGCTATTGGGAACATACACCAGAAGGTAAATTTTGGCGTGGGCCAGGTAATATACGTTTTCGTTCAGCAAAAGATCTACATTGGTTAGAACTTGCTAAAGACAAAGACGGTAATAATATTCCGTGTTGGAGTTTGTTCTTCATGGGTAAAAAAGCACAAAGCTGGGGCTTTGTAAAAAACGGTAAATGGATTGACAACAAGGAATATTTAAAGAATGTTTAAAACAAAAGAAGATCTTACGCATTGGGCGTTAGATCAATTTAACAAATATGGAATTAGGCAACCCGAAACTTATACGGAACAAGAAATTAAAAATGCTTGTCCAGAAGTTCCTAGTTGGGTTATTAACAAACCTAATATTAAAGTACTAGACGAGGACGATGGATATCATGATTAAGAAACATTATTATAGTTGGACTGACGTAGAACGTATGTGCGTTAGTATTGTAAATCAAATGTATAAGAATAATTGGAAGCCTGATTATATTGTAGGTATTACACGTGGAGGTAATGTGCCTGCTACTATTATTAGTAACATGACTGGTATACGTTGTGAAGCACTTAAGGTAAGTTTACGTGATGGAGAATCAGGAAAGACTGGCGATAGTAGTTTATGGATGTCTGAAGATGCATTTGGCTATGTAGCAAATCCAGGACCAACTGCCGGACCGCATAATAAAAATATTCTTATTGTAGATGATATTAATGATACTGGTGCTACATTTAATTGGATTATGCAAGACTGGAAAGCAAGTTGTTTGCCCGATGATCCTAAATGGGATAACGTATTTGGTAACAATGTTCGCTTTGCTACACTTACAGATAATTTAGCAAGCGAGTTTAAGAGTAATGTATCTTATACTTGCCACGAAGTAAACAAAGCAGAAGAAGATGTTTGGCTTGTTTATCCTTGGGAAAATGTAGGAGAATATTAATGGAGAAAACCATAATTGATTCACAATATATCTTTCCCACACAAGTTTTTAGAGCACAATTTGACTCGGCACAAGAACTTGCAAAAGCAGTAGTACCCACTTTACTAGATCAAGAAAAGAACGATAAGAAACCTTTAAAGTACACTGCAAATGGTTATACAGATTATGGTAGAGAAAATTTATTAGAAAGACCTGTTTTCAAAGAATTAAAAGATTTTATCGATGATGTGATTGTCCGTTGTCATAAACAAACAGGATTACAAAATGAACCTTCACTTCGTAGCAGTTGGTTTAGTATTAATCGTAAATACACTTACCACGAAGAACACAATCATCTTCCAGACACATGGAGTGGAGTATATTACATACAAGCAGATCAAGATCATCCTGGGCTTACATTAGTAAACCCTAATATGAAATCAAACTGGCCTGGTACATATGGCAGGGCAGAATTAAATGATGTTAACTCATCAAGTGTAACTTGTGCCGCAATTACAGGAAGTTTAATTGTTTTTCCAAGTCATTTGCATCACAAAGTAGAACAACAAACAGTAGATAAAGAAAGAATAATGGTGGCATTTAATTATGGATTCTAAACCTTGGACAGATGTTTTAATTGATTCAAAAGAGTTTACAGTATACAAAGATGGGTATCCAGTAACAGAAGGACACATTCTTTTTGTTCCGAAAGAGGAAAACTGGCAGGGCCTTACTAAATGTTTCGAAGCCGCATACAAATGGGGCTACGATTGGGTTGAACGTGGATATTGTGATGCGTTTAACATTGGACAGAACGTTGGAGAAGCGGCAGGACAAACAGTGTCGCACCCACACGTTCATTTGATTCCTAGACGCACAGGCGATATGGATGATCCACGCGGCGGCGTACGACACGTAATACCTAATAAGGGAAACTACAAGAAAGGAACTTATGTTGAAACAGCAAATGATTGAAGCGGCAAGAAAACATGCCGAAGCAGAAGTCCAATTACATAGAACTAACATTAATGTATATATGGAAAAAGTTGTTGGCATTGGAGAGCATTCAGATATTATTGAAACAATTCAAAAAGAACTAGATGCTATGGCAACTGCTGACGATCGTCTCGAAATGTTAAACAAGTATTTTAATGACTAGAACATTATTCATCGGCGATAGTCATGCACATGGATATTACGAAATTGGTAATACTATATCAGCATGGCAAGATAATAATTATGCAGAAATTTATGCCGATGAAAATAATAAGAAGGTTGTAATTTATAGTCAACCAGGCGGTTGTAATAGAAAATACCCTGCCTGGTTAAAATCAATGTTTGATAGATATGATGACATTGATGAAGTGTTTATACAATCTACATACTGGAACAGGTTTTTACTTTCTTGTTCCCGTAACTTAGATCCTGGCGAAACTACTGGAACAGATCTTTATTTAGATAATGATCAACCAAAAGACGATAGAATAGATAGATATACTGATCACCGTGTAACTG
>VMHT01046527.1_pt1 | contig 13062 bp, 7 predicted proteins | sample 4693611 | NCBI WGS metagenome assembly VMHT01 (sample SAMN12280063, study PRJNA550983) | marine metagenome | isolation source: seawater sampled from same location over 5 years 0.02-0.2 micron viral filtrate | place: USA: collected off the coast of southern California halfway between the port... ... | reverse complement strand
GCTGCCCAACGAGATCGAGAACAACTTTATCAACGGTGGAGAGAACTCGATGAAGAGGTTATGTATCCGGGATTGAATCAATTTCTAGAAGAATTGCATGAGGAATGGACCGACCGAGAAGATGGTACATCGGTCGTAGAAGTCAACTCTCCTCCTGAGACGTGACGTTTATATAAGGTGGTGCTGATGGATCTATTCTAGCCGAAGATCGTGTATCCACTTGTGCAGATGGATCTAATCTACCCGGTGCATGTATTACTTTTAGTCTCATAAGTTCTTGTAATTGTAAATGTATCTGTTTGAGTTCGTTGCATATTTTTACGTACACCCACTCCCTCTTTGTTGGGAACATCTCATCATCCATGATTTCCATGATCTTTCGTACGTGTTCCATACCTAAGTGAAGCCTAGAATTTATATTTTCCAAGAAAACATGGAACACCCACTCCCCGCCGGTATTTTCGTTGAGTTTGATGGCTGGACTGAAGAGGATTTTGATGATGAGATCCGAAGACTTAAAAATCGCGTGAAAGAACTCAAAAAACTTAAGAAACCCAAAACCCTCGTACCGATTGAAGAGGATGAAGATGACGACGATATCATGCACGACCCCGATGTTCGTGAGATGGTTGAAAATGGTGAACACACCTGTCACATGTTTGACGCACCCTGCCAAGCATGTGAAGATGATGAGGAGGAAGAAGTTTAAATTATACAAAACGCATGAAACCATCTTGAAATTTCATGGATTTATAGCCAGTGTAATATAGATGCATATTCCATATACCGTTTCTTGGTCCGTAAAGTATATTATCTTTTATGTTAACTTTAATAAAAGTCTTATCTGATTGGGTTTTACTAAAATCAAAATATCCCGTTGGATTGGGATCTTTTGGATTTAAAGCAAATGTATAAGTGTATATATGATGTTGTTTAGGTAAAGATAACGTATTTTTAGAAGTGGTGTAAAATCTAAAATATTTAGGACCATTTTCTATAGTTCTAATTACCTGTTCACCATTGATATACATATCTATGTTTGACACGTTGTCATACTCCGAATATATATCATCAACTAACTGTCCCGTGGGTAGTGCAGTTGAAAAATTATAACGGTTACTATAATGTGCGAATTGTTGATTGTTTGTTCCGGTATCGAGTGACTCTTGTAGTGGTCCGAAACTGGAATTAAGTGCATCGTCTTCTTTTTCAAAGTCACTATTTCTGATAAACCAATGTAACGATTTAACGGGGATTTTGGGTATAAGATTTGCAACAATTTCATTTGTACCTGGTTTATTTTCATATGATGGGTGTATACCAACAAAATCAGTTGTTATTATTTGGGGTTCTTTTACCATAAACAAACGTTCTTCATCTGTTATCGTGATTTCATCTGTTATAATATTGAAGTAGTCAAGTTTTATATCACTTTCTGTGGGTGTAAAAAATGTCTTTTTATGAAACTCAATTTCGAATTCTATTTTCTGTTTATGTATTGCACATAACGGAAAATATGGCCTTTCAGAAACTTCTGAATCAAACCGCCTAGAAAAGAAAAATCGTATTGGTAATGTTATAGGAATCATTCTTTTATGTATTTCTTCAAATATCGAATTAGTCGCCCACAATCTATGTGACCACCCTCGATTAAGGTTAAGTTCTGACATTTTTTTTTCGTCCACATCTTGATAAATGTTATGATATATGATGTTCCAATCAGAATCTATTTTTTCAAGTTGAATGTCGTCTACAAACATAGTTACACTTTTAATTAAGTGGTAACCAATCATAGGTGCGTACCTATCCAGTGGTCCTGGTGGATTATTGGGAAATGCTGATAGGGGTATAGTTATAGCCATATTTGATAATAAGTCACCCATTAATTTTGGATTAAACCCGACCTTGATTTTCTTACCCCATGGCCAGTTGGATTCATTTTCCGTATTTTGTATAGTCTTAATTTTCTGCTTTATATAAAAAGGGGTATGTTGTTTATAGGAATCTCTAAAAAATGAATGATCCAAGTCTTTGGAAACTAGGTGAGTGTCCTGTTTTCCAATAGCTTTCAATGAAATTTCTGCAACATCACTACCCATACTCTATGTATACAAAAAAACCTTTAAACGATATTATGTAGAAAAATCATTGATATAAACATCTTGAAACACAGACGCTCTATTGGTTGTACCGGTTGCACGCGCATTCCATGGCGAAGAATTAATACCATTGGAAAACTGGCCGAAATATACATTTTGATTAGACGTACCGGTGGTTGGAAATAATCGATAATCTCTACTATCTATTTGTGCCGATGCCAATTGTTGAGAAGTCGAAAAGCTGGAGCTGTACTCGTTACCATTTTCATATCTGCTATTGTTAAACGTCGCGGTCCCCAAATATGTGAAATTATTTCCTGTCCGCATAGCCGTTTCTGTTGGGGTACCACTACCCCCATACCTGTATAGTCTGCACAAAAAACCATAAGTATGAGTTACATACCAGTACGTTCTAAACCCAAACCCGCTACGGCTTGTGCTCGTTATAGATCCGTTTCGATTCATGTTACCGGTAACCGTTAACATAAGTTTCTCTGAGGCAGACGGAACCGAGCTATAATTCACAGTTATCTGAGCGCTGTTGTTCAAACTAGGTCCCACCCACTCAATTTTTATACGCCCAGTGGTCAGGGCAGTTACCCTAAGATATGATGAGTTGTTCCCTATCTTACATATTTGTCCACCCGTAGAATTGTTTGATGCTACTGGATGTGTATAAGTGAAATTTTGTACAATCGTCCCTTTATTCACTCCACCTACCGTTCCACATGTGAATATATATTGAGACCCAGTAGATATCTGAGCCGCACTTGCACTATATCTCACATTATGTAGAATTCTATTAATAGCCGGTCCCGAAATTGTTCGAGTATTACACGTGGGTGAATAACTTCGAGTTATTCGTGTTATTGTGGGAGGATAGTTGTAATTAGTATTTATTGAATCACTTACTGCTAGATTAAGGGAACTGTAATTATTTGCGTCGACAATTGGTTCATACCCACTATATTTTTGAGTAGTTGTGGAAGGTGAAAATGATATTGCATTAACAGTGACAGTTCTATTTCGAGTACGCGAATTTCCACCCAAAACTTTACTCGTGGCTGTCCAACTGATGGTATATGTACCAATGGCACTTGTGTCGAGATTACCACTACTGAATTGTGGTGTATTTGTAGTATCTGCTACAACATTTGTAACCCCAGCGTCTTGTGCTTGACCATATGTGTCACATTCTGTAACAGTCGCATTACCCCCACTTAAACTAAAACTAGCCCTGGCCCCACTGGTGCTATACACTTGTACAGTTCTGGAAACTGTTCCTACATTTAGAGCTCTATCAGTAACTGAATAGGTAATAGTATAAGTACCCGGTGTAGACATATTGACTGTATTATTTGTACTGTATGATAAGCTTTGATCGGGTGCATTAATTGTAATTGGTGGATTAGGTATCCCCAAAGACCCACCATAATTTTCAACCACTTTAATATAACTAGGTCCTTGTAAATTTAGAACGGGTGCGACAGTATCATTTGTAACAACGATGGTTCGTGTGTTAGTTCCTATATTTCCAGCCGAATCGGTTGCGGAATAGGTAACTACATATGTACCGGCTTGGGTAGGATTTACTGCACTCACAACTGTACCATTTCGGCGCACAACCTGTGTCACAGTTTCACCCCCATCCGATGTAGCTCCATGCTCTGTATACGTTTCCGAGTAACCATTTGTCGAATTATAAACCAAATCAACTGGATTGTAACTAGGATTGTTTAAGGATATAATCGGAGCATTGGTATCTCTTGTATATATGACTTGTCGTATGACGGTTCCTGTGTTACCAGCAATATCTGTTGCACTATACACCACATTGTAAGTTCCTTGTGTTGTTGGTTGAATTGCGCTAGTATCTATACTAACTGTCTCACCACCATCTGATGTAGCACCATATTCTACGTAGGGTTGTATATAGGTTGGAGAAACTGAGTCGTTGAATATTAAATTAATCGGATTTGCAGATGGATTGGTAAGTGATAAAATTGGATCTATGTCATCCTCGGTGACTATAACGGTTCGTGATGCAGTTCCTATATTACCAGCGATATCTGTTGCTGTATAAGTAACTGTATAGGTTCCTTCGCTTGTAACATTTACTGCGCTACTATCTATAACAACTGTTTCACCACCATCTGCTGTGGCACCATATTCCACATATGGTTCTGAATATACGGGTGTAACGGTACTATTATAGGTTAATCTCACTGGATTTTCAGTCGGATTCGTTAAAGTTATAGTGGGTGCTATAATATCCTGTGCAACTGTGATCGTTCGTGTGTTAGTTCCTATATTACCAGTGGTATCTGTGGCTGTATATGTAACTATATAAATACCCTCAAAAGTCACGTTTACACTATTGACATTTACAATCGCTCCTCCACCTATTGGGGTTCGAGTAATAGTTGTGACTATAGTTTCACCTCCATCAGATGTAGCTCCATATTCCGTATATGATTGAGAATATCCAGTCAAGTTATTGTAAATCAAATTTAAATTATTATAGTTGGGAGTATTTAGCGTTACAAGGGGTGACGTGGTGTCTAGAGTAACTATGACACTTCTTGTAGTAGTTCCTATATTACCAGCGGTATCCGTTGCTGTATATGTAACTGTATATGTACCAGCTGTAGTTGTATTTACCGCACTACTATCTATAACAACTGTTTCACCACCATCCGATGTGGCACCATATTCTATATAAGACTGAGAATATACAGGTGTAACTGTATCGTTATATATTAGATTGATTGGATTTTGGTTGGGGTTGGTAAGAGATATTAATGGAGCGGTGGTATCTCTTGTAACATTCACAATCCGTGTATTAGTCCCAATATTTCCACTAGTATCTGTAGCTGTGTATATAACTGTGTACACACCCTCTATGGTTGGATTTACTGCAGCGACTGGTACAGTCGTACCTCCACCAATTGGGGTTCTTGTGAAGGTAGTAACAATAGTTTCGCCTGTGTCTGCTGCAGCCCCATATTCCAGATATGGTTGAAAATATACAGGTGAAACTGTGTCATTAAATATTAAATTGACTGGATTTGCAGTCGGAAAGTTTAAGGATACGACAGGATCTGTCGTATCAACAACATTCACAAATCGAGTAAAACCTTTATGATTATTTTTCCCATGTTCATTCACTATCAAGTAATCGAAACTATAATTCCCAACCGTGTTAATATCAAGATTGTTACTACTTTCGAATGTAAATTCGCTTGATACATTTAAGCCGGGATCTATGTAATTTTGTGCACGTTCATGTATTATCGTTTCATTTCCGATAAGAAATGAGTCAACGTTCGGGTTTGGGAAGTCGTCTACATCTCTAAGTTTCGTCGATTTACCATTTGCGTGTAGTGGATACAATAATTGGGCACTTCCATCACATATTTTCATGACATTATAACTTTTGGCATATACGAACAGATCATGTTTATGTGTCCACCCAGTCTTGAAACCTTCTATCTTGAGTAATTGATTTTTAATAGTTGAAAAATTAAGTTGTCCAGATGGTTTCGAAAGTTCAGGACGATTTGCGAAACTCCACATATAAATACGTCTATTAAGAGCCGTGTTTGTATGATATTTAGAGCCCGGTATAGCTCTAAGAAAATGGGACGCGAACTCACCAACACCATCGAACGGTATAACTTCTTCATCATCCAATTTTAATGATACACTTTTTATAGACTCCATTACTGCTTGAGGATACTTCGTGGACACAAAGACGTTGTTAGTCTCCCTATTACCGTAATTTCTAACAAATCCATCAAAATCTGTAATACCTTGAAAAAAACATAACTCAGATGTGGTTATATTCGGATCTTGTAACAATTCAATTGCGCGTTTGTTATTTTTCTTGGTAATAATGAACAATTCTTTGACTGGGTTACAGAAGTTTAATTTAAATTCATTCTTTTGAGATTTTTGGACGTATTCGTCATCATAAAATCTCCCTTCGTATTCCTGCCAATTGAAAGTATTGAGTTGTAACTGTGTTATAATATGTGTGACGGGATTGTTTTTTATTCTATCCCTTTCGATTTTATCTAAGTGTACTAATTCCAGTCTCAATTTACACGTATCCATTTCGATATTGATATCATTATAATTCTTGGGTGTTTTTGTATCACGTGAGAAAAGTTGAATATTTCCACACTCAAGTGAAGTTTCTGAAAGAAGTGTTTCCGTAAGTGGGTCATAAGTAGTATCAGGAAACGGGAGTTCAGATTTAGGGTTCCAATCGGCCGTATTTGCAGATACCGCGAGATCATTTCCATCACCACTAACTGATATATTTTTGGATGCGAACCCAGAAATTACACCATCTCCAAGAATTTGATTTACGATAGATTTAAACTTAAAATTGCCAGATCCATCAAGTTCATATATGGATACCCAACCACCCACCGTATCCATCGGAGATTCATTACCTCCCAGAACAGTATTTGAATCTGCACCTATGATCAATGTTTTATCATCATCACTAAAATCCATTGTTTTACCAAACTCCCATCTCTTCTGAATTGGGTCACTCCAAGATGTATAAATTCCATGACCAAAATCTATACTATGCTTCAATCGGTCAGTGTATGAGGGTAACTCGGGATAAATGGTTTGATGTAGCCGATAAGAACCACCAGCGGTTGTTATATTCATCGACCCACCCATACCTGAGTGATTTTGACAGTAATAGTAAAGTGTGGTACCAGCTTTTCCAATGGGTACAACAAACGTTGTTAATGCGGGTGATGAATTACCACCACCAGGTAAATTACCATTACTCGTTACACCTGTTGTATATACTGTACCACCATTATGTACACCGTTACTTGTTTCAGAGAATTTCAATGGATGACCACTATTACTTGGATCTGATTGGTTGAATGTATATGTTTTATTTGCATGAAGTTCGATAGTATCTTGTTGTACACCATTTATATAAAATTTATTGGAACCCGAAGAAGGGTCTTGTGCTACAGTGACAATAAGATTGATTACAGTTGTTGTAGGAACTCGTTTATAAACCTGCACACGCCCAACGTTCCAATCTTGGTTATCAACTTTAGAGAATACCAATCTATTCGATGGTACCCAATGGGGTTCAGATACGATGAGCATTTGACTTGTCCTAGAAATACATATTGCCTGTCCAAAATTGAAATTATAGGTTGGGTTGTCCGGTGGTTCTAATGTTTGAACAAGTGAGAATGGTTTTTCCCAATCTTGTCTATAGAGATCATACGTTTCCCAATCGTTAAAATTCCATTGGTAAATTGATACAGATCCCCGAGTAGCATTACTTGTGGTATCTGGTACAAAACTTCGCGGAATAGTGATATTCCTTACATGCCCCCAAAATAATGCAAATGATCCGTTATCTTGTTCAGCTGTACGTCCATCCAAAAATGTTGGACCAAAATCACTTGTTTCCCAGTAATCACTTAACTGAAAATCTGATAGTGAATTGACAGTAGATGATGTAGTGTCAACACCAATAGAACTATTTGGCCACACTAAATGATATGTACCCCCTAAAGTGGAGTCGGTTCTTTCGAAAGTATCTCCAAAGTCGGTGTATCCGGGGTAGTTTGAAGTGCCATTTAGTTTATTTGGATACCAGGTGTAAATTCGTAAAAAAGAGAATAATCCTGCTGGACCTATAGACCCCATACTCGCAACAATTGCTTTACCCGCCGATGACATGCGTGTAATTTTACCAAAGTTATGATATAAACTACTTACCTGATTGGACGCTCGGGGAAGTGTATATAAACCAAGTAGTAGATTTGGTTCATCTATAATATCAATATCCTTAAAAACATATCTCTGGGTATAATTATGCATGAATGCATGAAGTTCGAGCATCGGAGAGGTAACAACTTCACTTGACACTTTTTCACCACTTTCAAGTTCTTCAATCTTTTTCAATCTATTGGCGCTCATATTGCTGTGCGATGTTCCATGTGATATATCATATTCATCACTAACGGGGTGATGTGCAAATATACGAATATGACCCACAGTAGGATAAAAACTGTAATCAAAATCACCGTTAGAAGATAAACCTGGTGCATTTACCATTGCTGTGACAGTCGGGGGAGTATTGCTACCAAATCCATATGTATACCTAACACCCCATGACTCACCTAGATTGTTTGTAGCAGCTATCAGACCTCTATTTCTCCAGTTAAAGGGTTCAGCTAAATCATTTTGGGTACCTATATCGGTGAATGGGTTATCAGAACCTCCATATACATTCTCTATTTGATAGTTGAAAACATCATTTAACATATTTGGACCAGTTTTTTCCATCGAGAAACTATTATATGTCGTTGTGTCATAATAAATTGTATCTAGGATTTCTAAAGTGTTTGTACTCAAATAAGGGTTAACCAGGGTTGCGTTTTTAGAGTATTCTTTAGTTCCATCTATAATACGCATACTAATTGTACCGTTGTTCTTATTAGGGAATGAATTATAGAATACTTTTGTAATATCGGTGTCTATATACCTTTCTACATTAAATTCCGTAAAAAGGTCGTATGTATAACTGGCGCGGCCAGGTGTGCCACCAGAGCCTCCCACCAAAAAATCTCGCATAGACCACGCCGGTAAACTATATGTATCTGAATATGGATACCAACTCCTTGTTTTAGTGGTACCATTTCCTCGATATATACTTAAACTATTTTCACCTAAACGAGCATCGGACATACTAGCTCCCGGATTTTCGTACCATGAAACACCACTATACTTAAAATATGAATAGACTGTTCTTTCCCACCCTTTTATAAGTTCTAGGAATATCGGAGGTCCCCTCCGCGTCCAATTTCCGTCATAAAATGTGGGAATTGGGAAATTTACACAGTCTTCTCCATATAGGTCAGGTATCTTTGAAAACAAAATATCCTTCAATTCTCTAAACTTTATTTCAACCTCAACTTCTTGTTTCGTAATTGCACACAATGGTAAACATAATTCCGTCGTTTTATAAAAATAAAATGGGAGATCAATCTGAAAATCAAACTTCTTTTGTGTATGTTTCGTAGAAAATGATTTTCTACAACCATACCAACTGGAAAATGTAGATTGTGGTATTAGTCCAGTAAGATTTTCAATACCCTCTTGTTGTCTAGAGTTGTTGAAATAGGTCTTATTTATGGTGATATAATTTGAATCTAATCGTTCAATGACTGTACCACCAATGATAAGATCTGCATACTCTATCACAGCTATACCAGCTCCATCCTGATAATATAAATTCCATTCATTTGGAATATCATCGGCTTTGATAGTCAGTGTTATAGATTTAAGTAGATCACCTATATTTTGAGGTATAGTAAACTTGACCGTTTTACCAAATCCGATAGTTTCTCTTTTAGGATTAAGATCTGTATAATTAATCGAGAAATTGGGGCGTTTGGTTACCTGTTTATGGAATAACGTTCCCTCAGGATTTAGCGTTAGATATTTATCATTTTCACCGTATGTTACAACACCTAACCTACCTGCCATTAATATATTAGAACATTAATATTTTAAGCCACATAACCCACCATTGAACACAATAACATTATAATTCACTGCATACATGGTTAAAGTGGATCCATACAGGTTATTCCATACTGAATATATAGAATTGGGGTCAGGGGTTTTAAACTTAAATGTGAAATTCTGGTGTAATATACGACTCATATTGAGATGCCCAGTTGGTTCATGTGTATTGGGATCTATACACAGTGGATAAACGTAGAATAGACCATTTTTAACTTTGAAGGTCTTGAACCAACCTAGTGAAGGCCTAACTGATGAAGAAGCTGCATAACCAGTGCTCAAGTTCCTAACTGCATCAAAGGATAAAATATCATTGAGTGGAATAAACGTCTGGTTATAATAATTGGAGGATTTGTGCCATATCAAATTTTCCTCTACTATATCACTTGGCGACTTGTATTTGTTTAAGAATTGATGAGACGATAAGTCGTTATGATTACCATTAAATAGTTCTACATTATTGATTTTCATGTTCGCATAATCAAGTTCTTCGTATATATTTGATCTATTGGTTAGATTTTTCCATGCATCGTGTTGAAGAAAGAACATAAACTCTCGAACAGGGTTTTTGAAGTTACACATAAAAGAGTGTTCTTTGTCAATATCATCAGACTTGATATCCTTTTTAGCCTTTTGTGTTTGTGTTATGATATATTCCATTGGTCTCGATTTAAAGAATGCTTTTTCTTCTTCCATTAGATGGTGATAATCTATATTCAATGAAATTCTTTTGATCTTAAGGTTTTCCGAATAGTCTACAGGCATATATGCAGTTTGAAATTCAACAGGTTCTCTCATTTTCACATGCACCTCTAAAGCATGTTTATACATTGCACACACTGGTATTGCGAGATGTGGATGTTTATAGAAATAGAATGGTAGATTTAAGTACAGTGGTATAGTAGACGAAAAATGTGAATTTACATTATATGAGTCTCTATATAGAATGTTTAAATCATCCGTCTCGACTGATCTCAGTTTGAGATACATTGATATATAGTCAGTTGTCAGTCTATCTATATGCTGACCTCCCATAAAAAGGTCTATGTATTCGATATTCGCTCTTATAAACGAATCGTGTACATTTGATGTTATGTTCCTATCTGTAAGAATTTTCAAGGTCATATTTGATATCATATCACCAGATGTTGTGGAGATGGATGAGATAATCGTTTTTCCTCTGTCTGGTTCACCATTAAATGGTATTTCTAAAGTATTGGTTGTAAACTTCGTGTACCGCTTGAAACGATTCACGAAGTAAGACATTTGAGGGCTACCTGTTAAAAGGATATCCTGTAGACCGGTGACAACGATATCAGAACGCCCAGCCATTCCTATAACCTATGGATTTTAATTTTTTAACCAAGTAAGTCAATCTCATGTTCATATGTTTGAGAGAGTAGGATAGTTTTTAGGTCTCGTGTAAATGAAATGAACTGTTTTGGAATGTTACCCCACAATCGTTCATTAGAAACAAATGCATCAACGGCTCCATCTCTCAACAGGGGTTCGAGGAGTGTCCAATTGGGTTCACTGTAACGTATTTTTGTACACCCTCTCGCAAACCTTCTTGAGTATATGTACCATGCCGCAATTCCCTTGTATATGTTTATAGGTTTTTTCCCCTGTTCGAGACACTTCCGAAGGGAGGGTACAACAAAGGTGTGAAACTTGGTGAAGCCATCCATACAAATCCTATCAAGTTCGTCGAGATTGGTTGCGTTTGAGAAACGTTCCTCAACTTTGTCGACGTACTCATAGATATCAAAGGGGAGTTCACCGTCGATAGAAGGAATAATTTCATCATATTGAAGTTGTTTGAAATGGTGACGGTGTGTCGGGTCATTCATGACTTGGTCGAAAGTGTCGTACCCCGAGAGAGCTCCAAGATAGGCCAATGATGTGTGCCCCCCATTGAGAACGCGGATCTTAGTCTCTTCATAGGGTTCTATCTCCTTCGTGATGACAACACCAACTTGTGTCAGGTCTGGAAAGTCTGAAGCGAAGTTATCTTCAATGATCCATTGTCTGTACTCCTCTGTCTGGACGGCATTGTAACCGTAACCAGGGAATCTCTTTTCAACATCTTGACGAAGAGCATCTGTCGTCCTTGGTGTGATTCGGTCAACCATACACGAGGGAAACTTGACATTTTCACGAATCCACATGGCGAGTTCATGTTGGTTTGTGTGATAGAGATATGCTAGGAATTGGGTTTCGAGGGCTAGGCCATTCTGCCTAATGTTGTCACAACATAAGATGGTCACAGGTGTCTTACGGTTCCTGAGACCACATGCCAGGTACTCAAAGAGAGGTGACCCGGGTGCATATCCACTTTCTGTGACTGTGACAGTGATGAGATGAACACTGGGGAGAGTGAGCATGTGTTTGGCAATGGTTCTGTTCTTCGTCCAATCGATGTAGTCGAGATGTGATCTGACAACCCTGTACTCTGATGGGGTCTTTACGACATAGTTATCAATCTCACGGAACCCTTCATTCCTGAGGTTGACAGCAACGATACCCCATCGGAGATCACCGGTCTTTTCCATGTATTCATCTATGTACATGGCCTGGTGCGCTCTGTGAAAGGCGCCATAACCTATATGTACTATACCAGTTTGACATTCAGACTTATCGTACATTCGTTAAGTTACTTAGACAAATTATTATCAATATCTTTAAGGATGAATGATTTGCTTCAAGCAATGCAAATAATTGACAAGCATTCAACTATTTTGCCTGAGGGGGACTACCTCGAATTGTGCAAACACTTGAAGAACGCCTACAATAAGAGGTCAGATCCAGTGTACTTTTTCGATTATGACGACTTTCGAATCCCTCCCATTGGTTCAACCGAGGAGACATATCGATATTTTTACGACTATTACTTCGATAAAGCCCTAAATCTTGATAGTGATTTCATCCAGGGACAGATTACCTATCTTCAAAAGGAGCTGGCAGACGCACAACCAATAAAACGAATTACCAAGAAAATACGACAGAAGGTTTTGATGCATTATCGTCATATCCACGGTTTTGATGAAGATGATATAGATCTCCCACTTACAAAGGTAGAACTTTTAAGGATGTGTAGATCCTATATGGATATTGAGAATGATTTTAGATTCAGGTATCGTACATCTATAGAGAAAAGACTTGAATGGCTTGAAGAATCGGATGACAGGTTAGATGGTGTATAAAGATTTGGAGATCTAAAAAGATAATGTTTGCTATCCAGCCTTTAGCTACATATAAGCCAGTATCGACACACACAAAACGCAATGATAAGCGTTTCAGAATTTATTCTACAGTAACTAAAAATGTCGACCCTTACCGTGAAACTTCCTTACGGTACATGGGGTACGCGAATGAGCTT
>VMHT01099430.1_pt1 | contig 13063 bp, 19 predicted proteins | sample 4693611 | NCBI WGS metagenome assembly VMHT01 (sample SAMN12280063, study PRJNA550983) | marine metagenome | isolation source: seawater sampled from same location over 5 years 0.02-0.2 micron viral filtrate | place: USA: collected off the coast of southern California halfway between the port... ... | reverse complement strand
CTATACAAAGTTGGTATTCGGCGCGCGGGACTTTTTTGGTTTTCAAAAAAACATTTTTGCCCAAAAATATCTCTTATATGATAAAACAAGATTATGACAGCCAAGAAATCTAAATACAGACATGCAGTAATAAACAAGAAGAAGTATTACTTCTATTCTATTAGGTGGTTTGACATCACCGGCGATGCAGGTCATGCAACACCAGAGGAGTTTGATAAGTTTGGTTGTGCTGTGATGGTTACACAAGCTTATGTGTACAAAAAAACAAATAAGTTCTTATGGACGTTTGCTTCTTATGATGAGAAGGAAGAAGTATTTAGTGATAGGAATGTATTTCCAAAAGGGTGTATAATTAAAATGGAGAAGATATATATATGACAAGACAAACAGAGTTTACATACAGACTTAATTGCATTTTAAAAAGGTGTAAAGATGAAGGTAAGTGGGATTTGCTATCAAGACTAGCTTACAAGTATGGCATTGTAATTACAGGAGATAAATACTATGACTTCTAGACCTAAAGGTAGAAAATACGATGGTAGATCTAGACCATCAAATGAAGCCTACAAAAATGGTTGGAATGAAATCTTTCTTAATCAAGTTATGAAAGAGGAAGTTAATATCAACGACACAGGTACACATAAATACAGAATAAAACACGGACCCAACAAAGGCAAGGTTGTTTGATTCTATCTATTAGTTTTGTGGTGGCTATATATGGAATTGTAGTTTTAATGTTGGTATCATGGAACAATGAAAAAAATTAAAGAAAAATTAGAATTTTGGTCTTTGTACTACAGACAAGAAATCATATGGTTTGTAGTTGGTTTCTTGCTTGGTATAATAATTATATGAAAAATAAAACTTTGACAAAGAATATGCCATTTGTAAAATGGAATGCTATACCGCCTGTAAAAGGGCCTGACTCACAAGGAGTAAAATATGGAAATAATAAGAAAAACCCTAGCTTTAGTAAAAAGCCTTTGGGTAAAAGTAAATGAGTTCTTTAATCGGATACAGGGCGCTGTTCTATTTCTGATTTTGGTTGTGACTCTTCTGGACTAACATTAATCAAACTTTTATGATCATCAAGAATTTTAGCCATCTTGGCTTCAAGTTCTTTCTCTGACATATTATCCAGATTACCAGACAATATAAGTTTTTGATCTATGTAAAGCCCACCAGCTTTACCACGTGCTACCTCTGCGTTTATGGCTGCCGACCAAGCTCCTTTTGCCATGGCGTCATTTCTTAATTTAGCCAGCTCACTTAAATGTCTGCCTAAATCTATGTCATACTTTTCTTGAATTTCTTGTCTTAACTCTCCAATGTATTTGACAACAAGAGGACTAATTCTAGGATTACGAAGTTCTGATGCAGCTTGTCTTGGTCTTGTCTTGTATCCAGCTTCATAAGCACACTCTGATGCACTCTTTCTGCCTTCATTATAGACCAGAAGCTCTGCAAACTTCATCTGTTTTTCTGTTAATTGTCTAGGTAAACCCATTATTGACATATATCGTACTCTAGCGTACAAGTCAATTTATGAAGACTATTATGTTTATATTAAGTTTGGCTGGCACAAGTTCAGACAAATCTATTGACCCTGCAACCATTGTTGCAAAGGAAATTATTAAAGGTGTGTACGATGAAAGCCGAGTCGAAACTATGGCATTTACTGAAGAAAAATACCCCCAAAATAAGTTGGACTAGACTAGAATCTTGGGCATCTTTTGGTGTGCCTGATTTGCTTGGTTACCATGATATGTGCGGATTTTTTATGGTTGAGCTTAAAGTTACAAAGTCTCACAAAGTATCGTTTTCACCTCATCAAAAATTATTTCATATGACCAGGACAAAGCGTAATTTCATCCTACTCCAAGACACCTCTCTTGGAGTCATAAAACTTTATGAGAGTAAATCGATCCACGGTCTTCTGTCAGATCACAGAGAGACACCTTCCCTCACAAACAACAATTGGGAGCACCTTCAACGCTTATTGCTCGACGTTCCCTTTGACGCTTGAGACCTTGCGCCCTTAACGAATCGTTCAGAGTTGTCCGCGTTCAGCTGATCGGCTTGTGCGCTTGCCGACTTGTTGGCTTGTGCCCTTGCGGCCTTACGCTCTTGTTTTAATTTTTTGTAATAGCTTGGGTGTTTGAATTCCATTGCTGCTCCTTTCCACTTGCGGCCTTCCAGGCTTGAAGCTTGTGCGCTTGCGGACTGGATAGCCATTGGCCGCGCACCATTCATTGTGCAGAATCTCTATGAGTCTTGAGTCTTTAATGTTTGGCATATTCTACGTTTGAAATCTTTCTGTCCCAGCAGCTACGACAGCTACCACACTTGCCACCCTGCTTCGGAGCGGGACAAGTCCCGCTCCCATTTTTCACCGTTGACGTCCAGGGCCAGAAAGTAACCGGGGACTGATCAACCATATGTGAAGACATCCTGATAATTAGATTATCTGGGACCTCTTCAGGGGAAACTAATTTTAAAAATTGCGCTTCACGCGTCGGAATCCAGTGTTTAGTCTTTGGTGTACGCTTGCAGACTTCAAAGATCTTGAGCAGGTGTTCTTCGCTCTGTATGTCTCCGGCATCATGCCATCTAAAATATTTTTGATTTTTAATTTGTGCTACCATCGCTTCAACCCATAGTGGGCTGTTGATTGCTTTCAGTCTTACATATTGCGCAGCCTTAATTGCAGGGTATCTGGTATAATTACCTTTCATGGCATAGCAGCCATTGCAAACGCTGCCTTTAATCTTTGCAAGTTTTGCTCCGGTCTTACACTCCCATGCAGGCAGACTGTAAGATAGGCCAGGCATCTTGCTGGTTCTTGTCATCGATCCGGTAATTTGTTTTGCTTCTTTTACTTTCATAAATCCTTTCTGTTATTTTCCCATACTAGCTTGCGGCTTGCGGCCTGTCAAGCTTGGGCCCTCTTTAGAATGATTCTAAAGTGGCCAAACACACTGAAGCCCAGCGGCAATTGTTTACCGGTGCACCAGGGCTTAAGAGTAATTAACTCTGTGCTTGACCCCAGGTCCATTGAAGTTAACTAGTTAACCGCACTCCGTTTCATATAACTCACGGACGAGTGTCAATAGACCAGGGCTCAAGGGGTCAGTTATTATCATGGCTCATGACCCAGGAGCCATAAAATAATATATAATCCCATTGACATGATTTGTCAAGTAGTATATAAAATAAAAATAACAGAAAGGATAATATGCCAAAAACAATGACAAAGTATCAACTCGATCACTTCAAGTCGAAGGTGCGAAGAAACTTTAACCCTTTAATTGAAGAGCAGGAATTGTTGGTAAAACAATATAGAGCTGAAGCAACTCAAAAGATAGTCGGTAAGTTAGCAAAGAAAATGGGCGCTGATAAAATCTTAAATGAGTTTAGAAAGGCCGAAGCTACACTGAAGGCGGTTCAAGATAAAGCTCGAACCTTCTTTAAGAAAAAGGCAAATCAAGATGAGAGCAAGAAAAAAGAATACAACTCTTATAGATTTGAAGATCAAAAAGACTTATCGCTGTCCGATTGCGAAGAGCAACTGAAGGACTGGGCACGTGATTTGGTTGATCGTGAAATAAGAAGAAGACCTGAAGGACTGAAGCTCAAACAACTTGAAGACTTAAAGACCAAAGCAATAGATCAAGTTATGGAAAGCGGAACGCCTGAAGAGCTAATACAACAATTAGACAATACAACTAAAAAAATTGGTATTGCCTGGATTATTGACACTTCTAAAATAAAACAAATAAGCTCAAATTAAGGGCTTGACAATGTATGGGATATCTTATAATATCCCATACATAAACAACAGAAAGGAAAATATGATTAATAAAATACAAGAGGCAGTTATCAAGGGCATGGACATGCACGTGACAACTGGCAACAACTTAATGAAGCTAGGTAAGATTGTGGAAACAAACACAGACAATCTAAATTTGTTGGCTACAAGATTATTAAAACTAGAGCAAAGAATTAAGGAGTTAGAGAATGATAAAAGATAAACAATTCTATATTACTTACTTTGCTAAAAAGCATAAGGCTTTTATAACTAGAAAAGGGAAATGGACAAACGATTGTCGAACCTTCTTATCTAAAAAGAATAATCCGTGCATAACGTATTATGATTTAGATGCAGACGGATACCGAACCGCGACTGGACATTTTAGATTAAAATGGAACTAACATTAATTATATTAGTATGTTTATTTGTGGGAGGTTTAACTATTTATGTAGACCGAAAAGATAAACGCGAAAAGAAAAGACAGGAAAGGTTAAATAAAATAGACTTGACAAGATATAATAAATAACATATTATCCCAGGTATAACAGAAAGGAAAATATGAACGAGAATAAAATAAAAGCAACTAACCCATACTCCGGACAATCGGAGATGTTAACGAGAGATGAATACATTGTATATACAATGGTTAAGAAGTTTGAGGAAATGGAGGAATACGATTTAATGCAGGAGGGTTTAACGAAGTTTAGTAAGATGAATCCGAAAGCATATATGACTTTATTGGACTGACATATTTTCCCATATAGTCAATAGACTATGTGTCCAATATGGGTCGGCCCCCTGCCGGGGGCCTACCACAATCTTGCCACAATTTACAGCTTGCCAACTGGCGGGCCCACCCTCCCTAGAGGGGTCCCTAACGATTTGCGATTATGCTTGCTAACTAACGGGCCCACCCTCCCTAAGTCAAACAGGGGTCCCAAGACATACCCTATATACCTTGATTTAGAGATAGATCAGCTATAAAAACTAAATGAGGGAAAAACAGAAGTCTAAAAAAATTCTGCAAAAATTTTTATGAAACAAGAAGTAATAGATAAGCTACCACCAGATGTAAAAAAAGAGTTTATGAAGTACGCCATAAAACTCTCTCAGAAAAAAACTGAAAACAAAGTCAAATCTGATTTCCTTTCTTTTGTAAAACACGTTTGGCCTGAATTCATAGAAGGTGATCATCACAAAAAAATTTCAGAAAAATTTAACCGTTTGGCAAAAGGCGAGTGTAAGCGGTTAATCATCAATATGCCCCCTAGGCATACAAAGTCAGAGTTTGCGTCTTATCTCTTACCCTCGTGGATGGTAGGACGTAAACCTGATTTAAAAATAATTCAAACGACCCACACCACTGAATTAGCGATCCGCTTTGGACGAAAAGCTAAAACACTTATCGATAGCCCAGAATACCAAACCGTTTTCAAAACTAGATTAAGAGAGGACAGTCAAGCGGCTGGTAAATGGGAAACAGAACAAGGCGGTGAATATTATGCAGCCGGTGTTGGATCGGCCATAACGGGTCGTGGAGCGGACTTACTTATTATCGACGATCCGCATTCAGAACAAGATGCCCTCAATGCGCAGGCATTGGAACGTGCTTATGACTGGTACACATCTGGTCCAAGACAACGTTTACAACCAGGTGGTTCTATTGTTGTGGTTATGACAAGATGGAATACAAAAGATCTAACCGGCATGCTTTTAAAAAATCAAAAAGAATTAAAATCAGATCAGTGGGAAGTTGTAGAGTTCCCAGCTATCTTACCCAGTGGTAAATCTTTGTGGCCAGAGTTTTGGAAGTTAGATGAGTTAGAGGGTGTTAAAGCATCGTTGAGCGTGGGTAAATGGAACGCGCAGTGGATGCAAGATCCAACAGCGGAAGAAGGATCGTTGATCAAACGTGAGTGGTGGAATGTTTGGGACAAAGGTTATGTTCCTCAACTTCAACATATCATACAATCTTATGATACAGCATTCATGAAAAAAGAAACTGCTGACTATTCTGCCATTACAACCTGGGGCGTATTTTATCCATCAGAGGACAGCGGACCGAATCTAATCTTGTTAGATGCATTGAAAGAAAGACTAGAGTTTCCTGAATTACGTAGAGTAGCACTAGAACAATATAAATATTGGAACCCTGACACAGTTATTATAGAATCTAAAGCTTCTGGTTTACCTTTGACATATGAGTTGCGAAAACTTGGTATTCCTGTTATAAATTTCACTCCTAGCAAAGGTAACGATAAACATGCTAGAGTAAACGCCGTATCTCCATTATTTGAGTCTGGTCAGATATGGGCGCCTGAAGATAAATTTGCAGAAGAAGTGATCGAAGAGTGTGCAGCGTTTCCATATGGAGACAATGACGATTTAGTGGATTCAATGACTCAAGCGGTGATGCGATTTAGACAGGGAGGTTTCATAGGGCATCCAGAAGACGAAAAAGAACAGGCGGAACGTAGACCTGAAATAGAATATTACTGATGAGCAAAATTAAATTTGGCCTAGGCGCATTACAAGCAGCACAAGAAAATTATCAAATCATATTAGATAGATTAATCAGAGGTTATCAAAAGATGATGAAGAAAGATCCTGAAGGTTTGGATCTTATCAAAATCAAACAAGAAGCAAGACAACGAGCCGATGAGTCTGCAAAAGTTGTAGACATGGAAGGCAAAACTTTAAATCCTGAGAAACCTATCATGGGTGGTACACAAGACTTTGGTGAAGACATTAAAAAAATTTACGACGAAGCCAAAGGTCCAGGTAAAGGTGATGAGATGGTAGAAGCTCTTAGATCCCCTGGCGCCAGAGCAAGCACAGACATTATAGAAAAACAAATTCAAGAAACTTTTCCAGACATAAAACTTTTTGGTGATGAGACTTTTGAAGAAATATTAGAAATACAAAAAACTGGTAAGCACCCACGAATGAAAGCGGACGGCGGTAGAATTAATTTTAGAACTGGTGGTCCTACAGGTACAGGTAATTTACAAGGTATCATTGGAGCAGATTTATTATCTCCAACAGGAACAGGTTTATTAGGCGGTGGTGTGGAAGAAGAAGATGAGTTTGCAGATATCAGGGGTCAAACAGCAGGACTTGGTTTATTTGGACCTATCAGTAAAGCTATTCAAGGTGTATTTGGTCCAAAAATAGGAGCAGCACTATTTGAAAATTACGTAAGAAGACCTTCTATAAATAAAGGAATGGACGCAATAAAAAAAGCTAATGATATAGCATATGCCAAGAGAATGGAATTAGAAGAAAAATTAGCTACAAGAGCAGCTTTAGCAAGAGCACAAGAAGAGATAAATAGAATGGGTTATCAAGATTATGGATCTGGTGGTGGACTAGACCCATCTTTAAATGACCCTGTTACAGGAGAGTATACAGGAGCTAGTAAACAAGATTACGGTAGCGGAGAAAAAGATGGTGGTATCATTGGTTATCAAAAAGGTGGTATCGCTACAATGTTTACAAGGAAAAGATAATGGCTGCAAACATAAGTCTAAAAATAAGTCAACAAATTTTAAAATATTTAGAGTCTTTACCAAAAGACTCTGTAATTAATTTTGCAGAACTAGGAAGAAAATTTAACACTAGCTATGATGCAATTAAAAAAAGAGTTGATCAAGTTAATAAAGAAAAAAAATTAAATTTAACAGGAGGCGGCAAAGGAGGATCAAAAATCGAATCTTCATCTTTAACAGATAAAGAAAAGAATATTTTTAAAAAAGGATTTAATAAGAAAACACTTTCTCAAATGGCAACTGAAATTACTGGTTTGCCGTATGATAATAAAATCACAAAAGCAAAACACGCACAACTATATAGATATAATCTTACACAATCTAAATTAGGTAAAATTGATTCTAAAGAAACTGTAAAAGGCGTAAGACCAAAAGGAACTACTCCAGAAAATATAAAAGGTTTTGGTGCATATAGAAAAGCACAACAAGACTTGATGAATTTAGATCCTGATCTTTATAAAGATTTAACTCCCGCACAAGTTGATGCAAGATTAAAAAAAGCAATTAACTTTTCAACCGTATCAGGAGCTATAGATAGAAAAGCTATTCCTAAATCTTTGTATCCAAGTTTTGAACATTTTCAAGGTATTGTACCCGGCACGATTGCAAAAGATCCTAAAGCAATATCTAAAGTTGGAATTACAACACAAGATTTTAATTTTAATGTTTTAGGTGCTAAAGCAAAAAATAATATCTATAAAACTATAAAAAATAATTTACGTACGGCAAACGCCGCCTTAAAAGCTGGTGAAGTTGATGAGGCTAAAAAATCAATTAAAGTAGTTAATGAAATCTATGACGATGTAGCAAGTAAATTAAAAACTGTAGATAGAAAAAAATTACCTAAATATAATTTAAAAGATAATTTTATTGATGAAATAAATTTAAAAGAAGTAAATATAGATAGTAAACAAAATTTAGATAAATCTTTGACAGAGTATATTAAGTTTGTTGCATCTGGTCCTACACAAGATGTTAAAAAAATAACTCAACCTAATTTAAAAAAAGCAGTAAAACTATCATTAAAAGGAGATGAAGAAGGTTTAAAAGATTTAGTTAAGTCTAGAGTTCCCGGAGTAAAGTCGGGAGAGAAATTTGTTGTTCCTACAGTAGCTACATTAGGAGCTACAAAACTTTTAACAAGTGAGTCAGAAGCAGCAGAATCTGAAACACCAATTAAATACAGCGATGAAGCAGGAGCTTTTATAGATCCTAAAACAGAAGAACCTGTTTCAAATAAAACTATGCTTGAATGGGCAGCGGACAATCCAATGCCAACAGCGGCCATCGCTTCAGCACCCTTATTAAGTAAAACAGTAAGACAAGGTACAGGTAAATTATTAAAAGGTTTGTTAAGTACCCTTGCATCTCCATTGGCAGCGACAGGATTCGCTGGCGCCACAATAAAGGAGAATTTAGACGAAGGAAAAAATATAGTTGATGCAACTGTAGATCCTATGGTGGGTATAGAATTATTATATCCAGAAGCAGCAAAAAGAATTGGTGCTAAAGGTGTTACAGGAGCATTAGGCAAAGCGTTAAGTTTAGGCAGAGTGGGCGCGATGTTAACTCCAGTTGGAGCAGGAATTACTGCTTTAGGTTTAGGAAAAATGGGTTACAATGCCTTACAAGCAGAAAAAGAAAAACTAGCGGGCATGTCAGATGAAGAGAGAGAAGCTTACCTGGCGCAAGCACAAGAACAAATGGATCTATCAGCATAATGGACAGACGAGATTTTTTAAAAGCACTTGGAGTTTTGGCATCAATGCCAATGATGAGTAAATTAAAATTCTTACAGAAAGAACCTGTAAGAGAAGGTATTGCGGCGGTAGCTGACAAAGGTATTGAGTTTTACGAAGCGGTAATTGGAAAAGTTATGCGTGAAGGTAAGAAGATAGGTGAAGGAAATAGAATAGAAACTTATGTTCACCCAGATAGACCAGACATTAAAGTTGAGTTTGATAGAGGCACAGGCAGTTCAAACGTAGAGTTTATGACTGATCAAGACACAAGGGGTTTAGCAGAAATTAAAGTAACCGCAGATGAGACAACAAAAGGAGTGCCTGTAAAAGAATTAGAAGAATTAGAAGAAGTTTTTGACGGAGTTGGAACAGACGCTGACGAATTACGTAGTTCTGTTTCTAATCTAGATGAGTTTTTAGGACGTAAGAAGAAAAAAGACGGAGGCATTATGGAATTGACTATAATGCAAATCCCTGATATTGAAGTATCAGGTGTTGAATCATTATTTAAATCAAGGTAGAATAACAAATGGCTACAATAGATAAATCTTTGCCCAATCAAAAAACGACTGTGGAGCTTCCAGGCGAAGCAGAGATTGAAGAAGCAGTAAAAGAAAAAGTTGAAGAAGTACAAACCCAAGGTGGACCTGTTGAAATAGAAATGACAGAAGAAGGTGGAGCTGAAGTTTCTTTTGATCCAGCAGTTGCCTCACCAGAAGGTGGTCAAGATCATTTTGAAAATCTAGCAGAATTTTTAGGTGATGGTGCTTTAGATGAATTAGGATCAAAACTTTCTGATCAATACACAGAATACAAAGAATCAAGAGGAGACTGGGAACAGTCTTATAGAGAAGGTTTAGAATTATTAGGTTTCAAATACGAAAGACGAACAGAACCTTTCAGAGGTGCATCAGGTGTTAATCACCCTGTACTTGCTGAAGCGGTTACACAATTTCAAGCACAAGCATATAAAGAATTATTACCAAGCGATGGTCCAGTTAGAACACAAATTTTAGGTGACGTAACTGTACCCAAAGAAGAACAAGCTAAACGTGTAAAAGATTTTATGAATTATCAAATTATGGATCAGATGAAAGAGTATGAACCAGAGTTTGATCAAATGTTATTTTATCTTCCCCTGTCCGGCTCTACATTTAAGAAAGTTTATTATGACGATCTTTTAGGTAGAGCCGTTTCTAAATTTGTTCCTGCAGATGATTTGATTGTTCCATATTCTGCAAACAGTTTAGAAGATGCAGAAGCAATTATTCATGTTGTAAAAATTTCTGAAAACGATTTAAGAAAACAACAAGTATCTGGTTTTTATAGAGACATAGATTTAGGAAAACCACCTGTTACAGAAAATCAATTAGAAGATAAAAAATTAGAATTAGAAGGTATTTCAAAAGATGGTCAAGAAGATCAATATACACTTTATGAAATGCATACTAATTTAGATTTAGATGGTTATGAAGATATGGGCGAAGATGGTGAACCAACAGGAATTAAATTACCTTATATTGTAACAATCGCACAATCTAATAATAAAATTTTATCCATCAGAAGAAACTATCAACCTACAGATCCATTAAAGAAAAAAATAAGTTACTTTGTACAATTCAAATTTTTACCTGGTACAGGTTTTTATGGCTTTGGTTTAATTCACATGATTGGTGGTTTGACTAGAACTGCAACTTCTGCATTAAGACAATTATTAGATGCAGGAACTTTAGCAAACTTACCTGCTGGATTTAAATCTAGAGGTATAAGAGTTAGAGATGATGCACAACCCTTACAACCTGGTGAGTTTAGAGATGTAGATGCACCTGGTGGAAATATTAGAGATCAGTTTATGCCTTTACCTTTTAAAGGTCCTGATGCAACTTTATTACAATTAATGGGTATCGTAGTTCAAGCAGGTCAAAGATTTGCAAGTATTGCAGACTCACAAGTTGGAGATATGAATCAAGCAGCTGCAGTTGGAACAACAGTAGCGTTACTTGAAAGAGGTTCAAGAGTTATGTCAGCGATCCACAAAAGATTATACGTTGGCCTCAAAGAAGAATTTAAATTATTATCAAACGTTTTCAAAACTTACTTACCGCCTGTATATCCATATGATGTACCAGGAGCATCTAGAGAAATTAAAGTTCAAGATTTTGATGATAGAGTGGATATCTTACCTGTAGCAGATCCAAACATCTTCTCACAGACGCAAAGAATATCTTTAGCTCAATCTCAATTACAACTGGCGCAATCAAATCCTCAGATACATAATCTATATCAAGCATATAGATCTATGTATGACGCGCTGGGCGTAAAAAATGTAAATGCAATTTTACCACCACCACAAAAACCAATGCCAATGGATCCAGCATTAGAGCATATTATGGCAATGTCAGGTAAACCAATACAAGCTTTTCCAGGTCAAGACCACAAAGCCCACATTGATGCACACTTACATTTCATGGGACTAAACATGGTGCAAAATAATCCACCGGTTTTAGCAATTTTACAAAAAAATATTTTAGAACACATAAGTTTGATGGCACAAGAACAAGTTCAATTAGAATTTGTACAAGAATTACAAGAAGTTCAACAAATTACTCAACAGTTACAACAAATGGGAGCTATGAATCCTGCGATGGCAGCTGGTATGATGGCAAATCCACAAGTTATGCAGCAACAAAAACGTGTTCAACAAATTACAAACGCACTTGAGTCAAGAAAAGCCATATTAATTGCTGAAATGACTAAAGATTATGTTGCTGAAGAAGAAAAAATTAGTGGTGAATTTGGTGGAGACCCTCTTGTTAAGTTAAAAGCTAGAGAAATTGACTTAAGAGCGAGAGATAACGCAAGAAAAGAAGACGAAGGTCAAGAAAGATTGAATCTTGATAAGATGAGAGCGATGATGAACCAAGAAAATCAAGAAGCCAAGCTAGAACAAAACGAGGAATTAGCTGGATTACGAGCAGGAGTGTCATTAGCTAAGCAGCAAATGTCTAATGCAAGTAAAATTCACGATTTTGGTAGAAACTTTAAGAAAAAATAGTTATAATCAACTAATAAGGAGAACAATATGACTAAAGATTATTTAAGAGGTCAAGGTTACGTTAAAGCACCTAAAATTGAAAAAGAATTAGGTGTTGGTAAAGACGGATACCAAACTGGTGGCGTTGAAATTCAAGCTACTGACCCAGATAAATCACAAGTGGTTGATGTTAAAGGTACAAGACGTATGAGACCTGACAAAAAACCAGTTAAAGCAACCTGGTACTAATATGGCTTGGTTCAGTTTAGCAAAGATTGCTATGCAAGCTGGCGCAAAGATATATTCTAACCGTCAGAAAACTAAAATGGCCATGTCTGATGCACAATTGATGCATGCAGAAAAAATGGCTCGCGGTGAAGAATCTTACCAAGGCAAATTACTAGAAGCGAGACAAAACGATTATAAAGATGAATTTGTTCTCATAATAATTTCGGCGCCCATCGTAGTTTTAATGTGGGCGGTTATGTCGGATGACCCGACTGCTATGGAGAAGGTAAAATTATTCTTCGAATACTTTCATGAGCTTCCGAAATGGTTCACGAATTTATGGGTGCTTGTAGTTGCAAGCATTTTTGGTATCAAAGGAACGCAAATATTTAGAAACGGAGGAAAAAAATAATGGCAAACCCTAGATTTAATAAACAAGTAACAAACCCAAGAGGCCCTGCTAGAGTAAAAAGAGCTGGTGGCGGAATGGGTGGCAGAACTGGAGATATGATGTATTCACGTGGACAAGGTGTAAACATGAGATCAAAAAGAATGCCAACTGAACTTATGGACAGAGGCGCTATGAAAAAAGGCGGCAAAGTTGGTAAGAAAAAACAAGGCTACAAAGATAGAAAAGATGAATCTATAGCTATGAGAATCAAAAAGAAAAGAACGAAGAAGCAATTAAAAGCTTCAAGAG
>VMHT01119113.1_pt1 | contig 13064 bp, 15 predicted proteins | sample 4693611 | NCBI WGS metagenome assembly VMHT01 (sample SAMN12280063, study PRJNA550983) | marine metagenome | isolation source: seawater sampled from same location over 5 years 0.02-0.2 micron viral filtrate | place: USA: collected off the coast of southern California halfway between the port... ... | reverse complement strand
GGTAACAGAAGATCTTACAATCTTGAAACAGCTGTGTGGGTTGCTCAAAACGCTACTGACGCAGAGATAGCTGACTTAGAAGCTATGGTTAGTATAGATCCTGACAATCCTAACACGTTTGGAGATAATTGGCTAAAGATTGTTAAAGCTTTACGATCTGGTGGGGTAACACAAAAAGATGTTCAGTTGGCGAATTTTGCAGCAAGAAATTTAGCTTTTTCTAAAGCTCCTAACCCTAGAGGTATGTCTGCTTTTGATTTTGATGAGACACTTATTATTGACGGTGATAACTTTATAATAGCTACAGATCCTGCTACTGGTAAAGAAATAAAAATAAGTTCTGGTGATTGGCCTTTAAAAGGCCCTGAGTTGATGCAGCAAGATTATGACTTTAACTTTGATGATTTTATAAACGTAAGAGGTGGTGTTGAAGGACCATTGTTTCAAAAGTTTAAAAACAGAATAGCTAAGTATGGTCCAGAAAATAACTATATATTAACTGCTAGACCTGCTGAAGCCGCGATAGCCATACACGGTTGGTTGAAAAGCAAAGGCATAAATATACCTTTAGAAAATATAACTGGACTAGGTAATAGCACTGGAGCTGCTAAGGCTCAGTGGATGCTTGATAAGTTTGAAGAAGGTTACAACGATATGTACTTTGTTGATGATGCTTTACCTAACGTTGAAGCTGTGGCAAACGTTATTGACCAGCTAGACATTAAAGGTAAGTCTGTTCAAGCTAAACTAAACTTTAGCAAAGAAAATCCTAGACCTATAGACGATATGCTTGAAAGAAACAAAGGCGTATCTGCAGACGAAACATTCAATAGAGTTAAAGCTAGAAATAAAGGTAAGCAAAATAGAAAGAGACAACTGTTTATACCGCCTAGTGCAGATGACTTTGAAGGCTTAATGTATTACAACTACGGCAAAGGTAAGCAAGGTGATGCTGATGCTAAATTTTTTAAAGAAAAGTTTTACGATCCATTTAACAGGGCTGATAGACAGCTAGACATGTACAAACAGAAGCTTAGAGAAGATGCTAATAAAGTATCTAAAGCTTTACCAACAATATCTAAAAGCTTAACTAATGAGTTTGAAAATAGCGGCTACACTAACGAGCAGGCTATGCGTATATATTTATATGATAAAAACGGACACAGCGTGCCTGGTATATCTGAAGCAGATCAAAAAAGAATATCTGGTCAAGTAGCCAAAAACAGAGACATGGTATTATTTGCTGGAGCTATTGAAGCTGCAGTAGGTGTAGACGGTTATTTAAAGCCAGAGATTGGTTGGAACGGTAGTTCATTTAACGGTGATATATCTGACGCTGCTAAAATAAAGCGAGCTGAGTATATAGCTGAGTGGCAAGAAAATGTTGACAACTACTTTACAGAAGACATGTTGAATAAGCTTGAAGCTGTTCACGGTTCTGCATATAGAAGCGCTCTCGAAGACACGTTGGCTAGAATGAAGTCTGGTACTAATAGACCTACAATAAGAAATAAAACGGTCAATGCGTTTTTAGACTGGCTAAACGGATCTGTTGGTGCTATTATGTTTGTTAACGTTAGATCTTCTGTGCTACAAACATTGTCTACAGTTAACTTTATTAACTTTGAAGACAACAACGTGTTTGCAGCTGCTAAAGCTTTTGGAAATCAAAAACAATATTGGAAAGACTTTTATATGCTGTTTAATTCTCCAATGCTTAAACAAAGACGTGGCGGACTACAGTCCGACTTAAACGCTTCGGAGCTTCAAAGACTTGCGGAGAAAGGCGGCGCTAGAGCTGTTATTGGTAGATTACTTGAACTTGGTTTTGCACCTACGCAAATAGCGGATAGCTTTGCTATATCAGCTGGTGGTTCTACGTTCTACAGAAACAGAGTTAACAAGTACATTAAAGAAGGTGTAAGTCAAAAACAAGCTGAAGAACAAGCTTTTATTGACTTTCAAGAAATAGCAGAAGCAACTCAGCAGTCTAGTAGGCCAGATAAAATATCTCAAGAGCAAGCATCGGTATTAGGTCGTTTGATATTAGCTTTCCAAAACACACCTATGCAGTATAATAGGCTTATAAAGAAAGCCGCGTTAGACTTAATTAACAATAGAGGTGATTGGAAAAGCAACATATCAAGAATAATATATTACGGCGCTGTTCAAAATATTATATTTGCTAGTTTACAAAGCGCGCTGTTTGCAGTAGCTTGGGACGACGACAATGAAGACGAAGAGTTTTTAGACAATAAGACACAGCGTATAGCAAACGGAACTCTCGACTCGCTACTTAGAGGATCTGGTATATACGGAGCTGTATTGTCTACAGTTAAAAACACTATAATGAAGTACGTGTCTGAAAGAGAAAAAGGCATGCAAGCTGACAATGGTAGAGTTTTAGTTGAAGCTTTAAATGTGTCTCCACCTCTTGGCTCGAAGGTTAGAAAGTTGTATTCGGCTATGACTACAGACAAGTGGAACAAAGGTGTTTACAGTAAAATACCTTTAACAAATGTCGACAATCCTATATGGGATGTAACGGGTAATTTAGTTGAAGCTTCTTTTAATATACCTTTAGCTAGAATACAACGAAAGCTGTCTAACTTAAAAGCTGCATCAGATAATGATAACGCCAACTGGCAGCGGCTAGCTTTGGTAGCTGGTTGGGACAAATGGGGCTTAGGTATTGATAGGCCTGAAGAGATTGAAGAGGCTAGGCAAGAAGTTAAGCAAGAAAGAAGAGATCAAAAAAAGAAAGAGCGTAAAGAAAGAGAGGCTGAAATAAGACAAGAGCAGGAAGAAAAGTATTTAGAAGATCAGAAAAAAGAAAAAGAAGAAAACAAAAAACCTAGATGTGCGGCGGCTACAAAAAGCGGTGGCAGATGTAAAGGTACACCTGTCGACGGAACATACTGTACCATACACGCTAGGGTGGAAAAAAGAAGTGATGGCAAAGAAGTGCAATGTAAAAAAATTAAGTCTGATGGATCTAGGTGTAAGATGAAAACCTCTAGTAAATCAGGGCTTTGTTACTATCACGATTAATGTGTGATATTTATTACTATGAAGTATATATTTTTACTACTATTATTTTGCAACGTAGCTAATGCTCAGGTAAAAAAAGCGTTTAAGTTTTCTACGTTTTACGTAGCTGCTAATGGAGGTACTTCTTTGTCAGATGAAGATGTTTATTCTGTTGAAGGTAGTACATTGATATACGACACTATATTTACTCCTTACGATTACTCACTAACAATGGGTATACGTAAGATTAAAAGGTTTAATTACGAAGGATCAACTCCATTTAAAGACGGTACAGAAACATCTTTTTCAGACGCTGCTAACGTAGGTTTATCACCGTTTGAATTTTTATTCGAAGTAGATTACAAAAGGCAAGAGGGCATAGAATATTTTGATCAACAGCATTTTATAAGATACGTTGAGTCTAAGTGGCTTGCTAAAGCAGAATATATTAAAGACGGATTTGCAGATATAGAATACTTTGAATCAACTCAAAGACTTAGATTAAACGGTAATAAAAAGCTATCATTTAACTTAGGTGCAGTTCAAAGACTAGCAGAGCCTTACGGATATGATCCACTAGAAGAGTGGTCGTTTGAAAACGGTAGAATACATTATACATGCTTAGCTATAGAAGAAGGTTACACCGTAGACGTTTATGAGTCTGAGTACAGAGATCCTAACGGAAGCATAGTTGCTACTAGTTCTGAAATTTGGAATAAAGTGGTAATGCCTGAGATGTTAAAAGAATATGTAGAAGAAAAAAGAAACGAGCTAAACAACCAATGGCAATACTCTTTGGTAGTAGGCTTTGATTTTTATCATTATAAAAAGAACTTTTGGTTACACACTTGGGGTAACTTAATGCCGTATCACTACGATGATGGTGGTCAGTTCTCATATCACAACTTTAACGATGGAGAACAATGGTATGATTACTCAGGAGGATTAATATTTGGCTATAAGCTAAATAAAAACCTAGGTGTATTTTTAGAAGGTAAGTATAATAAGTATTGGAACAAAGAATGGTACGATTTTAAAGGTGGTATCAACTACATAATTTTTTAACATGGCAAAAGAATTAAACGAAAACACTAGCTTTAAAGTTAGTATACAAACACTAGTAGCATTAGGGTTTGGCATGGCAACAATGATAGGCATGTGGTTTACGCTTCAAGCTGACATAGCTGAAGCTAAAGAACTACCAACTCCGGAGGTTTCTAAGATGGAGTTTCAAATGAAGGATGTGAATATACGTAATACTATTTTAGAGACAAGAGATGATGTTAAAAAGCTTGAGGATCGTATGATTCGCATGGAAGATAAAATAGATCAGTTAAGATAATGAAAGCACTTTTAACAACGATAGCCTTATTTATATCTACAACTTGTTTTTGTCAGATAACAGCGGTACATTTCAACGCTGACTGGAACTCTGCCAACAATGTTGAGTGGTTTAATAAACTGTCTGACGTAGATAAAAGTAACAAAGATATTGGCGGTGGTGACACTCAAAAAAAGTATTCTATTGCTGTGGTACCAACAATAATAATATTTGACGATGGAGAAGAAGTTAAAAGATTTCAAGCAGACCTTAGTTTTAAAATGGTCGCAACTAAAAAAGAAATTCAAGAGTATATTGACGAACTTATAATAAGTAAATTTTAATGAAGTATTTGTTTACACTACTGTTTTGTATCAACATAGCGTTTGCTCAATGTCCTAATGGAACTTATGTAGATATAGTTATTAACCCTGATCAATATCCGGAAGAGACATCTTGGGCTATAATAGATCTATACGAAGACACTGTTGTTACTGGTGGACCTTACGATGATATAATAAACTATTCACCACAGGTTACTCAATTGTGCATACCTAACGGTGAGTATATATTTAGTATATCTGATTTATATGGTGATGGTGTTCAAGGTAGCTTGTGGGGTGGACAAGATGGATCTTACTATGTATTGCATTGTGGAGATACTTTAGTTCAACCAGATTCTGCTAACTTTGGCTTTGCTGCTTTTCATGGTTTTACATTAGAAGACTGCGCACCACCACCACCTGTGTTCGGTTGTATGAACAATATGTATGTAGAGTTTTTGCCTCAAGCTACGGTAGACACAGGCATGTGCTTCACAGAAAGAGTATTTGGTTGCAATGATGAAGAAGCGTTTAATTATGATAGCCTAGCTAATACAGACATACTAACAGATAGCTGCACCCACACTTTGGAGCTAACAGACTTAGCTGGTAACGGTTGGGCTGGAGCGTACTTACAAGTGGTTCAAGGTAATAACTTTTTAGGTGTGTTTACTTTAGAAGACGGCTTTGACACTACTTTTACTTTTGATTTAAGCATATCAGAACCAATAGAGGTTAAGTTTAATATAACACAGCAATCACAGTTCACATCGGTACAATGTGGCTATAGCTTGTACTCTGAAGAGCATACGGTTATTGACGCGCCAGGAGGTTTTGCTAGTCCACTAATACCTTTTGTAACAGTACAAGGTATGCCATACTGTGGTAATAGTTGTATAGAAAAAGCATACGGCTGCATAGATCAAGCAGCTTTAAATTATAACGATAGTGTTAATACAGATGACGGAAGTTGCTACTACGTTGCTGGGTGTACTAATCCAATATACCTAGAATATAGCGAAGACGCTGACTTCGACAACGGAACCTGTGAGACACTTGTGGTTCTAGGTTGCATGGATGAGGCAGCCTTGAATTATAACCCTGAGGCAAATCAAGAACTAGAAGGTTCTTGTATTGACGTTGTCTTAGGATGTATGAGTGAGTTAGCATTTAATTTTAATCCTAACGCAAACGTAGACGATGGATCGTGTATAGCATACTCGTATGGATGTACTGATGCCACGGCATTTAACTATGACTCTATTGCAAACACCGACGATGGTAGTTGTATAGAGATTATTAACGGCTGTATCGATAGTACAGCAATAAACTATAACATAATTGCAAACACTGATAATGGTTCTTGTATTTATCCACTGCCTGGTTGCACTGATCCGTCCGCTCTTAATTATAATGCGGAGGCAAACGTGCCAGACAGTTCTTGCTACTATTCTGCTGGTTGCGACGTTGGTGATATATACACTTTGCCTAACGAGTGCTTTAGCTGGGTAATAGAAGTTGACCCTTACTGCTGCGACAATAATTGGGATAGCGCGTGCAACGATCTATACGTCTATTGTGAAGATGGTTGGACTGGACCAGTTAGTGTTTTTGAGCACAGAGACAATTTGGTTACATATCCTAATCCTACAAGTGATTATATATACGTGAGTAAAAAAGTTGACCTTACAGTTGTTAATATGCTGGGGGATATACTTATACAAAAACAAAATATAAACGTCTTAGATGTCACGGAATTAACTCCAGGCATGTATACTATTATAATTAAATACAACAACTTAACAATTAATAAAAAAATAATTAAAAACTAAAATTATGGCAACAGTAACACCAACGTTAACTATTTCCAGCAGTGACGCTTTAGTAGACACACTATCGTTGAGTGTCAACAAAGCCTTGTCTATAAGCGGTGAGTCTCAGTACGGTAAAAAGTTAACAACAGGATCTTTAGTGACACTACTATCTGACGCCGCAGCTGGCGGGTTTAGCTCTTCTCTAGTTTACTTAAAAAACTTATCTACTAACGAAGACGCTAGAGCATCTACTCCATCAGGTGGAATTATTATATCGCTAGACGCGGTAGAAAGCATGGAACTAGGCGCAGGAGAATTTTGTTTAATTCCTTGGAGAGGACTTCAAGATCTTAAAGTAAAACACAACGGAGCAGGATCTGCACCTTACGTTGAGTTTGCAGTATTTGAATTTTAAAAAATAAAAAAAAATGGCTACATTATCAAAAACACTTACAATAACATCTGCTGCTGGAGATTTATTATCTGACGCTTTAGCTTTATCAATGAATAAAGACGTTACCATAGCTGCGGGTGCAGTTATGAAACTAGTCACAGTTGGATCAAACACAACTTTGTGTGATGCACTTGGAAGAAGCATAGTATATTTAAAAAATACTAGTTCTAGCGACACAATAACTGTTCACACTGATAAAGATGATGATGGAACTGGAGATGCTATTGCGCTTATACTAGAAATAAAAGGTGGAGAGTTTGCTGTATTGCCAGCTGCTCTAGACCACAAATTACTAGCTACAGCTTCTAACTCTCCTAAAATAGAAGTAGGTATATTCACAGAGGCATAACATGCAGCTTGAGGTACTAAGATTTAGTTCTCAAACAGATTCAACATCGGGTTTGCTTTTTGAAGTCACAGACATCAAAAGGCATTTCCTTTGTTATACACTAGAGGACGAGCGCCGAGCTCTAAAAGTTAGAGGTGAGACGCGTGTACCCGCTGGTACATATAAAATTGAACTAAGAAATGAAGGCGGCTTTCATCAAAGATATACTAAAAAATATCCTGGTATACACCGTGGTATGCTACATATCACTGATGTACCTAACTTTGAGTATATTCTTATTCATACTGGAAATACTGACGAACACACTGCTGGCTGCCTCATTGTTGGTGACGCGCAGGAAAATAATCTCTTATTGCCAGATGGCTTTGTTGGTAAAAGTGTTAATGCTTACAAAAGGATTTACCCGAGCATTGCGAAGGCTATAGCAAATGGAGAAGAAGTGACGATCACCTATATTGACTATGATTAAATGGATAGGACAACATATTGTAAGTTTAATTGCTAGATTTAGAGATGACGTATATCTTGAAAACTTAGCAGAAACAACTCAAGATCATGTTGTTAGTATCGATGCTGATGGTAAACTGTATAAGCAAGACACTCCCAGTTCAGGTATGACTAACTTTACCGTGGAAGATGGAGATACTACAGACGTTGTTATATCAGATGGCAAGCATTGGAAGTTTGTAGAAGGTGGGGGTATAAATATAAACTGGACAGATACAAACAACGGTACTTCTTCAGATGAGTACGATCTTACGTTTACTTTAAGCAAAGATCTTCAAGATCTTCTATCAGATTCAAGTCATATTATTAGAGGTCTTGGTGGAAACGACATAAGCATACAGTCTGCTCAAGGTATAAAATTTCAAGTTGACTATGATGAGTCAAGCACGCCTGGAACACATACGTTTGATTTTGTAAATGGCGCTGGATCTACTGTTGCTACAATTGATGAGTCAGGAGTACCTACGTTTTCAATTGGTGGAAAAGGCTCTGCTGCATCATCTGTTGTTGTTGATGGTGGTAGCGGTAATCTTACGTCTAGAACACTTGCAGAATTTAAGGGTGATGCATCGCTAGGTAACGTTGAAGATAAATCATCGGCTACTATTAGAGGTGAGATTGTTGACGGTAATATACCCGCCTTAGCTACAAGTAAGATTACTAGCGGTACTTTTGACGACGCTCGTATTCCAAGCTTAGCTGCTAGCAAAGTAACCAGCGGAACATTTGACGCGGCTAGAATACCTACTTTAAATCAAAACACAACTGGTAGCTCCGCTACACTGACAACCGCTAGAGCTCTACAAGTAACATTAAGCGAAACAGACTCGTCTAACTTTAATGGTAGTGCAGACGTAACAGATATAGGTGTAACAGGCGTTTTAGCTATAGCTAATGGTGGTACAGGCTCTTCTACTCAAAAAGTTATACAAGTGTTTCCAATGAATTTTGTAGATGATTTAGGCACAGATAAACATTTTATGCCGTTTGTGACTAACATAGAGCAAACAGTTAACTATCAAGAAGAAGCTTGTATGGTAATGCCAGCGGACGGTAGAGTTGTGTCTGTAACAGTTCACTATGCTCAAATGCACGGATCAGATGGTAACATAACTGTTGGCATTGAAACATCACCTTGTGGTCAATCGTATACCAACGCTTGGACTGTAGAAGAAACCGCCGTGTTACCAGCTACCGTAGCCGACGACCACCACGTGTTTCATTTTGCTTTCGATGACGCTAAGCACTTTGAGTCTACAGATAAAATGGCAATATCAATACAACAGTCTGCAGACATGCAAAACTCTAATAGATTTTTCTGGGTAACAGCTGTAGTAGAGTACGATTGGTCAACTTTCTTAGGAGGAAGTAACCCGGGTCAAGAATATACAACAACACCTTAGTGATTTAATAACAAAAACAGCAACAACAACTTTAAGGTAACATGTAATACTAATACTATGTCTTCACTATTACTCCACATATCTAGTAACACAAATCAATTTGTTGATTTAAAGTGTATATCTTTTAAGAAGCTATTAGTTACTAACAGTGACAGTGAAGCTATAACTATTAACCTTGTTGTAGGTAAAGACGATAACGCTGGACAGACTAGTGTTACTAACGGAGGATTCATACTTCAAGGTATAAAAATACCACAAGGTGTAACCTTAAGTATGGAAGGTATTGACTTTTCAGATTTAGTTACAAGCACAGCGGTTTCTAATGCTTTAAGAGAAGATGACTATACTTTACTCATAAGCGCTGGTGACACAAACAAGGTTTATACTTTATTTATAGAATATTAAAATGGCTTACATACAGAAAAATAATCCATACCCTGTTACGTCCTGCGGAAGAAGAAGGAATTTCATGACTGTAGCTAATAAGCTAGAGGTTGAGTCTCCATTAGAGAAAAGAAAGAAAAAGCCAGACGTTAGAAAAACAACTAAAGGAAAAAGCAGAAACTTTAGAACAGTTAAAGAAGGCGCTGGTATGACAGCGGCTGGTGTAAGAAAATATAAAGCAAAAAATCCTGGCAGTAAATTAAAAACAGCTGTCACCGGTAAGGTTAAGCCAGGAAGCAAGGCAGCTAAACGTAGAAAATCATTTTGCGCTAGATCAAAAGGCTGGACCGGTAAAAGAGGTAAAGCTGCTAGACGTAGATGGAAATGTTAATATTATGGAAAAAAGTGCAGCATTAAAAAAAATAAGTGCAGCTTGTAAATCAGCTGCTAAACGTAAGTTTAAAGTATGGCCTAGCGCTTATGCTTCTGGCTGGGGTGTAAGATGCACTAAGGCTGGTGGACCAAGTAGGTTTGGTGGCGGTAAAAAGAAAAAATAATGGCGTTTAAAATGAAATCACCTATGAAAGCCTGTTGGAAATCACATGTTCAAAAAGGCATGAAGAAGAAGGGTAACAGAACGGTACCAAACTGTGTGCCTAGAAAAAAGAAATAATGTTTTTTAAACTAAAGAATAATACAATAAAAGAAGTTATATCTGAGCTTAAGAAAGCTAGTAAGACTCACGCTGGTCAAGCTGAAAAACTACAGACCGCTTTACCTAAACGTATGGGTAAGTTTAAACACTCAGACGCTCCGGATGCCAAAGGTAAGTTTAAAAGCCTATCAGCTTCGGGCTTAGCTAGTTGGATGATTAAAAGTAGAAAAGGTAACTTGTCTAAAATTATTAGTAGCTTAAATCAACAGGTTGTATTTAATAGAGGTAAAAATCCTAGCTACGCTAAGAAGATGAAAACAACTATGAATATAGTTAGAAAAAGACTAGGTAAAAAAGAAAAGTAATGTTCAGCAAGTTCGACATCAACATGTTTAAAAGCAATAAGCCGCCGAGTAATAATAGCTTTGACACTCTGCAAGAAATAAAACGCTTGCAAAAAATACCTATCAACAAAGCCTTTATTAATAAATATGATGATAGTGTTTCTGTTTTCAGCGGAATAGTTGGTGATGATCCTATTATAAAAGATTTAATAATGAAGTCAGGACCTATTATTGATAAGTTGAAGAGACACTTTAATAGACCAAGACCTGCTGAGCAAGCTAAAAAACTAAACATACCATTAGACGACGTTAAGTTAAAGTCTATGGAATCACCGGCATACCCATCAGGACACTCAACACAAGGCAAACTACTAGAGCTTGTCTTGTCAGATAAATATCCTGATAAGAAAAAACAATTACAACAAGCGGCTAAGAATACTTCAAAGAGTAGACAGGTTGCTCACACTCACTACGACTCTGATATTAGAGCTGGTGAAGAACTAGGAAAACAATTATACGAACTATCTAAACTAAACAAAAATGCCTAACAAAACAACAACAAAGAAAAATACTATGGCCAAGAAAAACACTATGGCTTATAAGAAAAAAACTATGGCTAAAAAGAATACTATGCTTAACGCTGGCCACATGACTATGGCTAAAAAAGTAAAGACTATGGCTATGAAAATGAGTGACGCTGAGAAAAGAGCTTTCTTTAACGCTATGAAAAAATAACAATGGCTTTTAAATTGACCTCTCCTCTTCCCAAGCGAAGTAAAGTTAAGGGAGGAGGTACTAAAAAAGTATGTCTACCCGCTGCTAAGGTTCGCAACATGAGTAAGTCCGAAAGGTCTAAAGTTACTCGTGCTAAAAGCAAAGCGGCTAAAGGTGGTAAGTACAAGAGGTCAAGCAAGAGCTTTGTGAAAGGAGCTAGAAAAAAAGGAGCTACGCTAAGAGACTGGTTTCAAAAAGAAAACTGGGTGCAAGTTGGTAACCCAAGCAAGAAGTGTGGAGAGAAATAATAATTTCTTAACAATTACTTAATATAAAAAACGGCCCACAAGGTAACTATAACCTCATGGACCGTAAAATTGATATAAGCAAAATGCTTTATGTAGCGATAATGATTATCGTATACACACTAGCTGTTTAAGCTGGTACAGCATTTTTTTGTTCTTGAACTAGAACTCTAGTTTTTTGAGCAAGATCTTTAACTGTCTGCATATTCTTGCGGACTCTAGTTCCAGCTGACGCATTGCCATCTTCAAACTTTTCTAAATCAACTAAACCTTTTTCTAAGGTTACTAACATTTCATTGTACATTCTCTGTAATTCTGTCATAATAAATATATTAAATTAAATTAAACTACTTCACAGTTACCACCAGCACAAGCAAGCTCGCCTGATAGATCTGTGTTGTCATCTAGCTCAACCACTTTGGTTAAGTCTACGTTGGATAACACTTTAGACATTTCAATAAACTTAGCTTCGTCAATGTCTTCAAACGGAGCCTGCGTGTATGTACCGCCGTTGTAAGGCAATACAGATAGACCATTGTAATGGTTTCTATTCTCCCACATCCATTTTCCAGCTTCATCCCACTCGTCCTCTCGCAAGGAGATCGTAGCCGAAACATTATGGCTGTTCGAACCTGTTCTGTGACCTGGCTTAACCCACTCTGTAGCTACACGTTTTACACGTTCAAGCGTATCAAATGGTGATTCAGTTCTCATAATAGATCCTTCAGGAGCTTTTTGAGGTACAGATATAACTGCTGTATCGTGAGGTCTGAAGAACTCGTCTTCAATTAACTCAGGGTGATTTACAGACAGATATGTATATATAGCCTCGTTTTTCCCTACGCGCATCCTACGGACATAATAATCATTATGCCACGCATGAATACCCGAAGACGTTCCTAGCACCAGAGATGTCGTCCCTGCAGGCTTAACAGTTGTAGATCGCGCTGATTTGTTTATGCCAATTAGCTTAGCAACTCTAGCGTTTTCTTTGTTAACTATTTTAGCCGCATCAGACATGTCAAAGTTAAGTACAGCGCCTGATCCAATGCCAGTCATTGACACACCAATCAGTGCATCTTTTTCAGTTGTCTCTTTCCATATTTCACGTAAGTAATGGAAGTCAGTATAACCTGCTTGAAGCGTTCCTATAAAAGCAGCAGCTTTTACCCTAGTATTGAAGTCGTCTTGACTTTCAATATCTGAGACGTTAACTTCACATAAGTTACAGAACTGAAAAGGTCTTAGTGCTATTTCACAGCAAGGATTTGTTCCCCAGTCTTTATCGTTGTTTAAATAAATACCAGGCTCACCAGCACCAGACAGTTCAACACGTTTCCACAGATTCATAAAAAAGTCTTCTGTGATCTTGTGTCTCATTAATACAGCAGAGTTGTTAGCTCTACCACGTTGTGGGTTACTCTCCCACCAATCACCTGATTTACAGGAGATCATTTCATC
>VMHT01216994.1_pt1 | contig 13065 bp, 16 predicted proteins | sample 4693611 | NCBI WGS metagenome assembly VMHT01 (sample SAMN12280063, study PRJNA550983) | marine metagenome | isolation source: seawater sampled from same location over 5 years 0.02-0.2 micron viral filtrate | place: USA: collected off the coast of southern California halfway between the port... ... | reverse complement strand
CTAGACACAACTTGTGTCTCTTTAATTGATTTAGATGTTTTAACAAGGGATTTAAGTTCAGTAAACTTACTTACATCTACTTTTAACTGTTTAAATAAAGAATATATAGTAGTACCTCTTACATCACAAGCCCAACAGTGCCAAGGATTTTTACCTTCACGATTTTCTGTTAGATTAACCTCCATTTTTGGTTTATGGTGGTGACAGAAAGGACAGTGGTAAGCATAATTGTTTCGAGCCGTGGCTTTGCCCGAACCCAATACTGAATTTACTAATGTAACTAATAACTGATTTACCATGAATGGTAATATATGAAATTATATTGTTTCAGACACGAAATCTTCAAATTCAATGTCTTTTAAGTCTTTTGTAAAAAACTTACCTAAAATATTATCATTAAAAAATTCATCTGGTTTTTCTAATACTTGATATATCATCTGGTATTTAATTTCAAAATATGTTAATGATTTTTTATCAGGACACATTTTTAAAATTGTACGTTCAAATTCATCTTTTTTACCTTCTAAAAGTAATTGTTTAATATCTTTTTGGGAACCATAATACGTCTTCCAATCTGATTCTTTAACTACTAATTTATATGAAGGTCTTCTACCTACTATACCTTGAAGCTTTTCTAGATCTTTTTTACCTAGTTTTTGTTTTTTATTATGAAATAGTACCTTTTTCCCAATATAAGACTTACCCGTAGGTTTGTGTGTTGTTATATAAACGAAGCCAAATGTATTTTCGGGGAATTGAGTAATATCGCCTATTTCGTGTGTTTGATAGGTCCAACTCATATGTGTGTTTTAAAGTTGATTATAAATATAATAAACTCCTTAATAATCGTTTTCATGCCACCTTTCATTAAAATTATTATATTGATTTTCATATGGATAAGTTTCCCATCCATATGTAATCCATTCTAAATCTATTCCAGTCTTGGGAAAAGATTTAAATAATTTTTTAGTTAACGGTTCACTGACCTTCAGGGCATGTTTATATTTAGGGGCTTCATCAAATAAAAATGTTTTTGGATCAAGTAAAAATTCTTTTACTTCATCATTAAAATTAGAGGCATAATGAACACCTAAATATGATTCTGTTCTAATATAGTATTTATAGTATTTCCAATATTCTCTTTTACCAATATTAGCTTTTTCATGTATACTAATTGGTTCTAAAGGACAACTAAATAACTTAATTAAATCTTCTCTATATCCCCAAAATATTCCATCTCTTGGATGTAATGGGAATCCTTCAAATATCCCAGCAGTGAATATTTTACCTAAAGGTAGATTATGGTCTGTATTTAGATTTGGTTTTACTTGATGTTCAAAGTAAAAATCGTACATGTTTTTCATGCTATCTAAATCATACTTCTGATCATTTCTCATTTTCACTGCTAGTTTAGAATTTGAAAATTCTAATCCTTTTAATGAGGAAACTATTTGTAAATTTCTATTTGCAGTTCCATCTGATTTTGGGATATCGTTTTTTATAATAAAAATATTATTGTGGTGAGTAGAAGGAGTATTATCTCCTTTCCAACAAGAAATAATAATATTATTAATAAAGGGTAAATTTAAATAATGTTCAGCTGTTTTTAAAACATGGTCTTTATATGGACCTTGTAATATTATGTCTATTTTCTCTTCAAAGTTATTAGATAAAGGTTTTATATTTTCATCAGTTAAACCTATTTTTTTTAGATTATTAATTGCTATATTATAATAATATTTAGGTGTTGATGGAATTTGGATAAATTTTTTCCATAAATTTTTAGATTGCTCTCTTTGACCTACATACCAACTAGTAAGAGCATGTTGAAAATGTAGAATATAATCTCCAGGGTAATCAACATCCGTTTTACATTTTGGTAAATTAATATCACATACTTCCAAAGCAACACTAGCATAGTAATACGCATCCTTCCATTCTTCTTTTAATTCATGTAGTCTACTTAATAAAAAATATGCTTCTGGTCTTTTAGGAGAATGAGTAATAGCAGCCACTAACTGTTTTTGACAGTAAACAGGTCTACGTTTTGTTTTATGGATTACATACCAAGTTTTAAGTAAGCATTCATAAACTAAATCCTTATTATCTGATAATTCGGCACATCTTAAATAATAGGATAGTGCAGATGCATTTTGACCTATTTTTTCATATTCCCAAGCTAACCAAAAATTTACTTCCGGATCATGTGGGGTGAAAATGTATTTTTCTAATAAAGGTTGGATTTCTTTTTCTCCCATAATTTAAGTAATATTATCGTATTCTAATTGATCTAAGATATTGATAGGCATTTGTAATACATAAGCTGCATTATCTTGATACCCAAAAGTAATAAGAAAATTATCTCCTTTTTGAGCTAAACCACAATTAAATTCAATTTGAGCTTCCATAAATTTAAAAGGTTTTGTAATTTTTGTTACATTCCAATCTTTATCCCAAAAAATAAATCTATGATAGTAATGGGCATCTTTAGCCTTATTATCATTATGGAAAAAATTACATTCATGTAATATAGCTATTCTTCCTTCTTTAAAAGGAATTACTTGTGACCCACCTCTTTGATGTCTAGCCCCTGGGAGTTGATGGTTATTTGTAATAATAGTTTCACTATTTACCACATTTATTGGGCCATTAGGTGCATCTATCGTTTTTTGAGTTGATAAATCTGCTTTTACAATTTCTAAAGGAAAAGTCCATTTTACATAGCAATAAGGCATATCCAGAATAGGCATCCAATTTTTTTCTAAATAACTATGAGTAGGAGGCAGTATTCTATCTCTAGTAATTTCTTTGCATTGGGTATCATCCCAGTTGATTTCGCAAAGTTCCATTCTTCCTTCTCCATTATCTATAATATCTCTTCTTACACCTGATATAAATAATTTTCCATCCCATTTTACTACTCTAGCATCTTCTAACCCTATAAATTCCCAATTTGGTTTTATATCATGGTTAGATGTATCTACTTTTTTAAATTCTTTAACATATAAAGTATCAGGATCTAACTTGCATAAATAATTACCTGTTTTTAAACAAACATCATCTTCGGGGTTTAAATATGCTAAACAACCCCACATACACCAATGTTTTTGATCAAATTCACTATGGTATAAAGAATAATGAACATGTCTAATATTCAAAATAATATCCCCATTTGTATCAATAAAAATTGAAGAATTACATAAACCTGTTCCATCTGTTAATTCTCCAGGGATGATTGAAGGGGAAATTTTTCCACCTGCTTTAAGTGATAACTTAGCTAAATTATTAATCATATTTATCTTTTAAATTTTTCCCAAACTCTTTCATAACTAAAATACCCTACAGTCTTAATTAAAGTATCTATACTACCAATAGCTATACCAAATTTCCAATTACCACTAACCAACCATCCTGTAAGTATAGTAATAGTAGTAGCTATAACTCTCCATATAAGGGTTTTAATTAATGTTTCCTTATAACTTGCCATCTTCTCTCATTTTAGCTCTAATTTTAGTAGCAGATATTTCTTTTATATCTTGAGGTGGTATATGTTCAATAACATCGTATCCTACACCTCTTCCATAGTTTATTGATTCAATATCAGGTATAATAATTATTTTTATTCTACCTTCTTGTATTAAATCGTCTAGTTCTTTTGATACATTTACTAAAACTTCTTGTGCCGTCCAAGGTTGTTTTTCACTTGGTTCTACATCTCTAATGCAAATTAATACGTTTTTACCGTCATTTAGACGTTGGTCTATTAACCAACGATGTCCTTGGTGCCATGGTTGCCAACGACCAATAAACATTGAATATTGTTTACTCATAATCCTTTATCTCTTTCTAAATTTATTGCAATAGCCCGTTCTCCAGGTTTATTCGGATCCATATCATTAATTAAATAACGAGGGCCTCTTTCAATACCCATAATTAACCTATGGTACGGTACTTCATTTTCATATAATTCTATTTCAGTATGCATCCTAAGGTACTCAGGACGTGCTGTAGTTAAAACTATCATATGTCCCTCAACTGAAGCTTTGTCTAGATATTCTATAGTGGATTTTATTCCTTCAGCTTTTGTTGTCTCATATGTTTCAAATTTACGATATTTGAATATAGTACCATCTATATCACAAAAATATGTATTTTTTTTCTCCATATTAGTTATCTAATTGATAATCTGAAGGGGGTAATTCATTTAGTAAAGACCCTTCAGGGTATTTTTTAGGTAAATTATTGATTATCTTTTGTAAAGATTCTTCAGGTGTATCGTCTGTAGTATCTATATCAATAAAATTATCTTGAGGAGCAATATACGCAATTGCTTTCCAATGGTCACGTTCTCTTGTTTCTGTTGTGTGAACATATATTTCTTTAATATTATCACCTAAAAGTGTTTTAAAATCTTCTCTTTGATCTAAATAAGGTGCTACTAAAGAAACAATAACATCATTTCCTTGATTGTGGAGGTAGTGAGCAATACGTTGGGCTGTACCTACATTTTCAACCCTACCTTTAATAGAGTAGTCTTTGTTAGAAAATAATTCTCTCATATCATCTCCATCTATTCTAAAAGCATTAGGTGTGTAACGCTCTTGCAATAAATCTCCTAAAATTGTTTTGCCAGCACAAGGTTGACCAGTTAACCAGTATATCATAACTTTATTATTAATTTAAACTAGACATTAATTTACTACTACTATTATTAGAACTTTCAATCCCATTCCAATTTACTTCTTCTGGGGATAAGTGGATACAATATGTTTCTAAACTAACTATTTTATCAAATAATTTAGAAAATACCCAATCATCAGAACCAGCATTTCGAGACATAGTAGGGTAAACTTGATGAAAATGGTTTTTATATTTTTTAAAAAATGCAGGAAGATTAAATAACTGGAAGTATCCATATCCTTTAAATTCTTGTACTATCTCATCCGTTCTATCAAAGTATTTTTGAATATTTAAATTATCAATATTTTCATTTTTATCAACATTTACTCTACCCATACAATATAAAATGGCGTGTTGGTGGGGTTTATTAATATATTTTCTAAACTTGCTAGTATGAGTAGATTGAAGAATATTAGGACTTTTTACTTTTTGTCTTCCTCTAATTTGGGGTTCACCTGTCTTATCAATAGCAAATACCTCATCAAAATTTTGAGGAAGTATTACATCAGCATCAATATGTAAATACCATTCTTTATCATAACCTAAATATTCAAAAGCTTCATTAATAGCTCCACTTTTAAAAAAGGTCCTTTGACGTATAGTTTTGGAAATTAAACATTCTAGATTATGTTCTTTACATAATTCTTGGGTTTGGTGATCTTCTTGAGTAGTTACTATAACCCATCTTTTAAAGAAGTGTTTGTTTGCTATTATACTATACTTAAGGAGGTGTGCATAATTCACACATACTGTAATAGCATGTATATCTATATTCATAACTTTATTTTATTAAAAAACTTTATACTAATAAGTATACCAACCTGAATAATCTAGATTAGGATACATAGCTTGTACTAAATCAACATCTTCTTTAAAATACGTTTTACACCATTCTACATCACTTGGATCAATAGAACCTGAATAATTACCAGAATTTGATATTATAAATCCAGGGTCTGTAGGTAATGAAAAAGTATCTAAAAATTCCCACATTTTATTATACTCAGTTAAAGGATTTGATAAAATAGCTTCTTGAGTTGTTACATATATATTACTTTCTCCAAATATTTCTCTATAAGAGGTTAAATTATTTATATATTTGCTCCTTCCTAGTATGGCATTTCTTTTAGCGGGGTTTGAGGATTGTTCTGTACATTCATTAAAGGTTTTTCCTTTAAATCTTTCTCCCCAATTAACACCTGGTTTTTGGATTTGGTTCCAATGACTATAAGCTCTGGTGGTAGGGTCTCTTAATACTATAATTACTTTAGTGTTAGCTATATCTAAACTAGAAGACATTCTAGTTACCATCCCATCATATCTAGGTTCATCTATACAAAAGTAATTTGGAGTGGACTCACCCCTGATGTTAGAGTGTATAGGAAAATAAGATTGATATACTTCTAATCCTTGGTCGAAATTTTGGGTTAAATTAAAAAAATCCATTTCTTTACTTTCATCACTAGCCATTCCACCTGCAAAAGAACCAGTATTATAAGCATAATGATCTACTACTTTTTTCTTCCACCAAGGAGTAACACAATATACTTCTGGGTGAAGGTTGAGGTTTAAAGCAGCAGCTGATGTTCCTGCTTTCATTACTCCTGCAACTAAAAATGTTGGGTTTTGTTTTTTCATTATTTTAGATTTTATTATAAATATATAAAATTTTATTTATAGTGTGATCCTCCTACCCATAATACAAAAGAACGTCTAGTTCCTTTTGTAATAGGTGTAACTCTGTGCATCATATACGAAGGGAAAATAAATACAGAACCTTCTCCTTTATAAGCATTAACAAAATTACTTTCATCATAGTTTCCACCTTGCCATAATTGTAAATCTCCCCCTTCATATTCATCAGGGTGAGATAATTGAACTGTTATAGAAATTTTTCTTTTAGATAACATTCCAGGTCCAATATCTTGGTGCCAGGTATAATGACCTTTTTCATTAGAATGATATTCTGTATATTGTATACATTCTGGTATATGGTGGAGGTTAAAATTCCATAAATTATTGTTAGCTTCTATTATTAGATTTGAAAGTTTTTCATATAACCACCACCAATTATTATCTTGAGGTATCCATCTTACTTTTGAAGAACGTATACCATCTTCTTCACCCCCTACAATAGTTGCTTTTTGTTCTTCTAATATTTGTATACCATTATGTATAGTTTTTAATTCTTTTTTACTAAATCCATCTCTATAGAAATAATAATTCTGTGGGTCATTTTCTTGTTGTAAAAAATTATAACTATTAAACATAATCTATTTTATTAAGTTTTTATATACTTTATAATACTGTTTTGATAACTTGTTCCAATCATATTTTTTTGCAATTTTAATGCCTTCTTTTTTTCTATATTCTATTTCTTTTTTAGGTAATGATATAAAATCATATAATGCATTAGATATAGAAAAGGGAGTTGTACCACAATCTATACCAATATCTTTAGTTAAATAATCAGAAATACCATCTACAAAAGATGATATCAATATACAACCAGAAGCTAATGCCTCCAAACCAACTATACCAAAAGGTTCATGTAATGAAGGTAAAATTACCCCATCTGCTGATTTTAGGACATCTAATTTATCTTGTCCTCTTAAATAACCTAAGTAGTGTATATTATCTTCGTTACATTTTTGTTGTATTAACTCCCAGCAATGGTGTTCTCCTCCCCTATTATCCCCTACAAAACATAAATCTATCTCTTTTGGAATATTTGATTTACATAAGTTTACTATATTTTTCATTTCAGCAAAACGACCAATATATACAAGTTTTTTCTTTCCATTCCCTGGGAATTTATAAGGGTTGTGTGGTTTTTCAAAATATTTAAAATCTATACCATTAGGAATTATTACAGATTTATTTTTATATTTTGGAAATCTATTAGCATAACTATTGGAAACATGAATTATTTTATCAGATTTTTCTAACCCTAATATTTCGGCCTGAATATGTGCTTCATGTAACCAAAACCCATCTGAGGTATCAGGATTAGAACAATAAGTTATTCCAACCTCTTTTAATCCTTTCACTGAAAGTTGCATTGAACAGAGTAAAGGTACTTCCCAATATTTAGCTGCAAATATAGAAGGTAAAAAAGTAGACCAATCATAAGCATGAATTAAATCAGGTTTAATTGGGTTTTTTATACTAGCGTAAGCCCAAGACATATAATTTGATATAGAGCCTATGCTAGAATGTTTAAGATTAGGTAGTACATTAGATACAGGGGTATATCCTTCCATAGGTTGATCTTCTGGAAATCCCATAATTTGGAAGTTGATTTTATCCTTTAGATTAGAATAAATATGACCAAATTGTTCCCCTAAACCACCAATTGGTTTTTGAATGCTATCAGGAAATATAACATGGACTACCATTTAAATATTGCTTAACACCTCATTTAAATCAAACATTTCTTGTACTTCTATATAAGGACACTCAATAAGATTATTTTGGAATTGGTATTGATATAAATAACTATTTATACGTTGGGAAGCAAAATGTGGAAGTTTAGCTTCTATATTATTATGGACCCTATATCCAAATTGATTTGGAGAAGTTCCAATCCATAAAACAGTAGATGTTTTATTAAAGGCGGCTGCTGCATGCTGCAAACAAGAATCTATTAAAATTCTTTTTTGGGCTCTAATTAATAAGGCAAATAATTCAAAATTTTCTAAGGGATAATCTATTCTTTCAACCCCTTCTAATTCATACCCATTTGGTCTAGTTACATGAATTATGTGAAATCCTCTTGAAACCTTATTGACAATTTCTTGAGCTAATTCCGGGGGTAAATCTCTTGTCCAAGAATATGGTGTTTGGTCTTTTGTCATAGGACCTCCACTAGTTTGTAAAACTAATATAGGTTGGGCTCTATTCCATAAATTTACTGTTTTACTTTGAGCGTAATTTATATGTAAGTCTGGTTGTTGGTTATTATATTCTATATCTAAGAGTTCACACCAACTTTTTATAATATGTTGGGTTTGATGAATATGACCGTTTTGAAAATAAGGCTCATGTCTATATATAATAGTATCTTTATTTTCAATATAATCTTCATAAAAGTAATTATTATTTCCTATGGGATATACTCTATCTACATAAGGATTATTTAAGAATATTTCTGGAAAAGAAACTACTAAAATTAATTTACGATTCGGATGTTTATCTTTTATAGACTTACATAAGGAGGTTGCAGCTACATTTTTCCCTAATCCTCCTTCTATATGCCAAATTATATATTTTGTTTTATTATTTAAATCTTTCATATTTAAGTTCTGTTAAGTAAAAACGTTCACCAAATACTCCTTTTGGTAGTGAATTTATAGCTAAAGAAAACCTTGGAACTTCAGAATGGTTAGTAAGTACTCCATGAGTTAAATAAGAAGGAAATACTAATAAAGTATTAGGTTTTGGTTTATATTTTGTATTAGTTTGTGAATAAGGGTGATCATTATAATCTTCTAGAAGGGAAGGTTGAAATGCATTGGAATTAAATGATCTTATATCTTTTTCAAATTGAATAGGTGGGGTAGATTTTATTTGGTCATCAAAATAAAATACACCAGATATTACAGAATTAGGATGTTGATGAGGGGTGTGGAATTGTCCTGGGGTTTTCATAGATATCCAAGATTGGGATAGTTGTATTCCTTGATGGTTATATCTTAGTACATATGTAGCAAAGTCTTCAAATGCTTTAATAACAAAATCTTTTAAGTCTTTACATTCTTCATTGTCTAAAATATAGGTATCTAATGAGTGTTTTCCATAATCATCTACTCCTTCAGTTAATGGTTGTTGTGCTAAATAATTATAAAGATCATTTGTATCTCCTTCATAGGGACAAACGAATAAAGGGGTAGCAAAAAGTGGAATTATTTGTGCATTTGGGTTATTCATAACTAATTTTAAAACTTTTTAATACCAACTATTATTTTTAGTTGGAATTTCTTTATGTTTGGGTTTATTATTTTGTAATGATTTTAAAGTATCAACTACTACTTCTGGGCTTTCTTCAGGAGTAGGAAAAAATTGTTCTTGGCTTAACTTTGTTTTTTTATTTAATTCTTTAGATAAATCTTTTAATAAAGTAATTTTTGGTGGTGGTAAGGGGGTTGCAAGAGAATCAATTTTATTAAAAGGGATAATATTATTTTCTTCATCTGTTACTTTTTTTGCAGAAATAAAAGACCCTAAAGCATTTATTATTTCCCCTGGGTTAGAATCTTTATGTAGAGCTTTTACTCTTTCACCCCAATAAATTTGATAACTTTCAGCCATGTGTGAATCGACATGATTTGTATCAAAACTCCCATCATCTAATTCTTTTTTAATATTAGACCACATTTGCAGTTCATATATTCTCCATTTTAAACTACGGGTTAAATTTCCTATTTCCATAGTTTTACCATCTCTTTCTAATTCTCCTTCTAATCTTTTAATCTCATCCTTTTCTTTAATAGCTTCTTTTATCTGTTTTTCTGCTTTAAGGATATCAATTTTTATATGTTTTATCCTATAAGATTCATTTACTGCTTCTTCAAAATGTGTATTTTGTTCTCTTACACATTGCCAATATTTAGCTGCTGGGGTAGGGTAACTTATATCATTAAGGATTGAAATTCGTGCTTCAGTATCCGATCTGTACATATGAGCTTTTTCATAAGTATCTATAAGTTCGTCTTTTAAATTATGGATAATTTCTGAATCTTTTTTATCTAAAACATTAAATAAATACCCAACACTCTGTTTTTCAGGGAGAGTTAAAGGAAGTCTATATGTTTTGTTTTGTAACTTTTTATTTGACATAACTAGTATTAAAGCATTTTAGCCAATATAATAATTTATATTAGATATTCCAAATTATTCTGGGAGTTGAGTGCTTTGGGTTAGATGTTGATATAAATAATCTTGGGCTTGAGATTGGGATAATTCAATTCCACCTACTTTTTCAACCCAAACTGTATTTTTTGTTCTAAATAAAGTATCAGAATAAGCTAAAATAGGCATGGATCCAGATTCTCTTTCATTATCTTCGTGGGTAATAAATTCACTCATAGAACCTGTCCAATTTACTTGGTAGTACTTAATAGATTCACTATGGTTAGATGGTAATATATTACTTAAAGAATTAGTTACATAAGTGTTATGAAAATCCTGAGCTTGAGAATGGGAAAATTCTATTCCGTTCCATCCATCTACCCATCCTGTATTATTAGTCCTATATAAACCACCTCCATAATCAGTAATTTCACCATAAAGAGTATCCTGGGGTTTGATAAATCCATCTCCTGATCCTGTATAATCTATAAAATAGTATTTAAATGACATGTTGTTTTATTTTATTATAAATATTAAGAATAAGTTCTTTGGTTATTTTGTTTTATAGCGTATGTCGAATTAGTTGCATATCCTGAGGTAACTCCATACCTATTTCCACCTGCACTTAAACTACAATCTCCATCCCATACACCAACATAACAACTTTTACCAAAACTTGCAGCTCCTTTTTGCCAGGATACAGGCATTGAAGTTTGAGTAGACCAAGAGGTACCATTAAAGACTTCTTGTTGAGATGTATTAAATACATAAGTTGAAGTATTGGCACAACCTCCCCATACATTATAAAATGACCATGCATATGATGTAGTATTACTCATACCACTACATCTGCCATAACTCATATTAGCTTGAGTAGACCAACTACCTCCATTCCAGCATTCTGTATCACATCTAGGATATTGGCTCAGACCATACCCCCCTGCAAGAAAATAATCGTATTCATTTCGTCCTGCTGCTACATACATTTCTCTACAACTAGCATTCATATTAGATAATTGTGAAACCAGAGTACAGTTTGAATTACCGGAAGCATTTCTCCATTTTTTAACTTTATTAGAACCATTCTCACCTCCAGCTTGAATTGTAGTACTAGCACCCCAACCATTTTCATTAAATCCTGAACTAAGAGTACTACGGTTTTTAGCTAAATAAAATCCATTTATATAATTACAATGGGTTGATAAACTCCAACTAGTCCCATTATATCTATAATTTTTAGCAGACATAACAGTAGAACCACAACAACCCCCAAATACTGCTCCTGAGGTACCAGTACCTGCTCCTTGACCTGAATGTATACCTGGGGAAGGGAAATTACCACCTGTAGACCAACTTGACCCATTCCATTCATATGCTTGTCTACATCCAGTATTTGAAGAAGGATTTCCAGTACTATTATTATAACATCCAGCACCTCCTACTAAAACACCATTATTATATGTTCCTAATCCTGAAGGGTAATATCTACATGAGGGCATGTTTGATTTGGTTGTCCATCTTCCTCCTAAATTATGGCAATAACCTATAGGTGCTGGGGGGACAGAACATTGCCATTGTGACATTTTTTTGTTATTTGCGTAGGATGTAGGGGTGAATAACCAAGTAGGATGGGGATAACAATCTTGACTATCGTTAGAACGATCATAGTTCTCTCCTGAGGGACCACAACTATTTCCACCATTAAATAAATCTATAAGAGAAATAGCCCCAGATATAGCCCCAGTAGAACTATAATTGCAATATTTTTTTTCTCGAGCTAATCCCTTCATTGAGACTGCTCCTCCGTAAGGTACTGCCATAAATTATTTCTTTAATTCTTCTATTTCTAACTTTAATTCTTTAATAGCTTCTACTAAATATGATGTTAATAACCCATAATTTACTGTTTTTGATTCAGTTGGATTATTTTCAAACTCACCAGTTTTTAATATATGCGTTGTAACTACTTCTGGAATAATTTTTTCTATTTCTTGTGCTATAAACCCAACATCATGTGTTCCTTTTCTTTGAGTACCACTCCAATCAAATTCAACCCCACGTAATTTAACTATCTTACTTAAAGCTCCTGTGATTGGTTTAACATTTTCTTTAAATTTCCCATCAGATACACTAGTTGAATAAGCAATTACATCACCATCAAAATGCCCATTACCTGAGTTATCAAATAATATTCTATTTGTATCACTATTGCTTGTTCTAAATATAATATCATCAGAAGATTTAATATAAGTATGACTATTTGTAGCAAAATATAATCTTTGTCTACTATCCGCTGAAGAATACCAACTATTATTATTAAATGTTCCACTAAAGTTACCTGTTGGGCCTGTTGAACCTTGAGGGCCTGTTACACTTGATCCTGTTGAACCTTGAGGACCTGTTATACTTGATCCTGTTGAACCTTGAGGGCCTGTTACACTTGATCCTGTTGAACCTTGAGGGCCTGTTACACTTGATCCTGTTGAACCTTGAGGGCCTGTTACACTTGATCCTGTTGAACCTTGAGGGCCTGTT
>VMHT01187497.1_pt1 | contig 13069 bp, 12 predicted proteins | sample 4693611 | NCBI WGS metagenome assembly VMHT01 (sample SAMN12280063, study PRJNA550983) | marine metagenome | isolation source: seawater sampled from same location over 5 years 0.02-0.2 micron viral filtrate | place: USA: collected off the coast of southern California halfway between the port... ... | reverse complement strand
AAATGATATTTTATGCGGCGAAGATTATATTAGGTGCCGAGGTGGACATCGGGGTAAGCCGAACAAAAATCGGCAGGAGAGATGGGAAATGAAAAATACAGATTACGACATCCAGGAATTAATCCAACGGGATGTTTATGTCAACGATACCAAAGTAGGAACGATTGTGGGTGAACGACATCACCCCAACGAGGCCCGAGTGAAATCCATGCGGATTCAAGTGGCCCCGGACGTTGCTGACGAATACATGAGAAAGCCAGCGGAATTGGCGCCGCTACCCAAGGAACTGGTGCACAGCATCCGTGGCGATGGGACCGTGAAGCTGTCAAAGTCAATGCGGGAACTCCAACGCCGGTGGCGAAACACCGTTCGAATCGACGAAAAACTCTACGCACCCGATGAGATGCTCGACCGTGCGGTCTTGGACAACCAAGGAGAGGAAATCGGTGTCATTACAGGACTCTTCCGAGTCAAGCGCACGTACAAAGGCGTCATCGTGACCACACGCATGCGCATGCAAATGGAATTCGGTGTCGACGAACAAATCCGCATTCCAATCACCGCTCTGGCTCGAACCCGTGAGCGATTGGACGAAGTGGTGCTCTCTCGTACCTTCGAGAAGGTCATGCAGTTGCCCTCGTACATCACGATCAACAACATGGAAGAAGAGTGATTCCTTCTTTTACGGGACGCTGTTTGCGAGCCGTCATGCTTATGACGGGGCTTCAGGTCGGCGAGTCTGTTTACCCTTGCGCGGGTGGCTTAGTCGGTTAGAGCACCCGGCTGATAACCGGGAGGTCGCAGGTTCAAGTCCTGCCTCGCGCACCAATCACACCTTCCATGGCGTCTCGCAAAGAACATGAAGGGTCAGCCGTTGGGCGTGACCAAGGGGATTGGCATGGTCGTCGTATCGGGGAGCAACGCAACCACCATGGCTGCAGAACTTGCTGAATCGTTGGGTTGGGATCACCATCCACTTGAGACACGAAGGTTTCCGGACACAGAGGGATACATCCGCATACCCACTGAAACCATTGATGCGATTCGAAGTGAGCCAGTCGTCCTTGTTTCCAACACCTTCCCCGACTCTGGAATTGTTGAGACCTTGTTGATGTTGGATGCTATTCAAGACGTTCGAGCAGGCCGTTTGCAAAATTTGCGAGAAATAGGCCCTCAGACCCTGCCTGGCGTTGGAAAAGGTGTGATTTTGGCCATTCCTTATTTTGGATACTCTCGTCAGGATAAACGGTTCAAGCCAGGTGAATCCATTTCGGCTCGAGCCATCGCTGAAATGCTCGCCACTCGCTGCGATGGCATGGTTCTGCTGGATCTCCACGCTCCAGCTGTGTTGAGCGAACTTTCTGTTCCCGTTGCTTTCCCGTCGGCCATGCCCGAACTCGCCAACCATCTCAAAGAGACGGTTGATCCAGATTTCATTCTCTCTCCCGACAAAGGCGCCATTGACCGAGCCTCGAGTGTCGCTCAACAAATTGGATGTGAATTCTCCTACCTCGAGAAGACTCGAATTGATGCCCACACCATCGTCCACAAGGCCAAGGACTTGGATGTCGCTGGAAAATCGGTTGCCATCGTCGACGATATGATCGCTACCGGGGGTACGATTTGCCGTGCCGCTGAAGCGCTCCGCAGTCAAGGAGCCATCCAAGTTCACGCAGCCTGCAGCCATGGTTTGTTCACCGGAGGGGCCATCGCTCGCTTGCTTCGCTACGTGGACGGCGTTCACGCAACAGGCTCCCTACCGAACGCTAGGGACATCATTTCCGGCGGTCCGGCGCTCGCCCGAGGCGTTGAGCAGGTAATGGGCGAACTTGGCTTGATGGATTGAAAAGAGCGCACTGCTCTTCATTCCAATCAAGAGCGCTCAAAATTAGCCCCGAAATGGGTTCCGTTGTGTTTATATCCGCGAGGTCGTGCGGAGGCATGCCCCTATCATGAGGAAGGAGAGATTCCAATGAGTGTACACGTGCAATATGAAACCCCAGAAGACCTAGCCAACAAGATTTACGACATGATCGACCTCAACAAGAACGGTCGTGTCAAGAAAGGAAGCAACGAAGTGACCAAAGCCGCCGAGCGCGGAACGGCCCAGTTCATCATCCTCGCCGAGGACGTTAACCCACCCGAGTTGCTTGCTCACATTCCTTTGATTTGCAAAGAGAAAGGCATTCCTTTCGGATACGTTCCCAGCCAGCAATTCCTTGCCAAGGCCATCAACATGCCCAAGGACACTTCCGCAGCTTCCGTAGCCGTGATGGACATCAACAAAGGTGCCCAAGAGAAATTCCACGAAGTTGTTGAGGAAATCAAACTCCTCATGAACAACTGAGCACCCACACGAGATGATCAACATGAGTGAAGAACTTGGTGGATGGCCAGCAGAAGTGGTCGAAATTGTCGGACGAACCGGAATGACCGGTGAAGCCACGCAAGTCAAGGTGCGAGTCAACGATGCTCCCAACCCCCGGGACGTTGGCCGTATCATCAGCCGAAACGTCGTCGGACCCATTCGAGTTGGCGACATTTTGATGCTCAAGGATACGGGCCGTGAAGCCCGCAAGCTCAATGCCCGGTGATGTCACATGCCAGAACGACGTATTTGCAACTTCACGGGTGAAGAAATTGAACCCGGTACCGGTATGATGTTCGTCCGCAAGGACGGCAGTGTTCTTTGGTTCAAGAGCAGCAAGGCTCGCAAGAATCAACTCCAACTGAAGCGCAACGCTCGACGTGTCAAGTGGACTCGCCACTACGTCAAGGGCGGCATTCAGTGAGTGCTCTGCAAGCGTACTGCCTTACAGCAACGCCCATAAACGGGTCACATTTGGGTAGGCATGGTGAACACCATGGAAACGACCTATGTTATGATCAAACCCGACGGCGTGCAACGAGGACTAATCAGCGAAATCATTGGCCGCTTTGAGCGAAAAGGGCTCAAATTGGTCGGCTTGAAAGCCATGGTCCCAACCGAAGAAATCGCTCGTGCCCACTATGACGTTCACAAAGAGCGCCCTTTCTTCCCCGGCTTGATTAAATTCGTCACCTCTGGACCCGTGGTCTGCATGGCCTGGGAAGGGGTTGAAGCCATCGCTGTCGCTCGAAAACTCATCGGTGCAACCAATGGACGAAATGCAGATCCTGGTACCATCCGTGGCGACTTTGGCATGGACATGGGCTACAACATGATTCACGGATCTGACGCCCCTGAAACGGCTGAATTTGAACTCGGTCTCTGGTTCCCTGAAGGTTTGATGTCGTGGGAAAACACGATGGGCAGTTGGGTTTACGAGTGAACCCTCATAACAACTTCATTCCGGTGGGAAGGCCATGACCGTCGACGAGGTCGCCGAATCAGATGAGGCGCCAGCAGCCGAGCGCGGCCACAACCGGCAACCAATCGTCTCCGTGCTTGGACATGTTGACCATGGAAAAACCAGTCTGCTCGATATGGTTCGCTCCATCGGGAGCCAACGACAAGCCAGCGTGATGGACCGCGAAGCCGGGGGGATTACCCAGCACATCGGAGCCACCGAAGTTCCTGCAGACGTTTTGAACGAAACATGTTCAGCCATGCTGGGTGGAAAGAATTTCAAGTCCCCTGGGTTATTGTTTATCGATACACCAGGCCACCATTCCTTTGCTTCATTGCGGAACCGCGGTGGTTCAGTAGCCGACATTGCCGTCCTTGTCGTTGACATCATGGAAGGCCTTCAACCGCAGACCATTGAATCCCTGAACATCCTCAAAGAAACACGAACGCCCTTTGTCATCGCTGGGAACAAAGTTGACCGTCTTCATGGTTGGCGTTGCGAACAAGGCCGTTCGTTCATTGAATCCTTTCAAGCACAACGGGAAGACGTTCAGGCCTTGTTTGAGGATCGGTATTGGAAAACCGTTGGCCAATTCTCTGAGCACGGGTTCAATCTTGAGCGATATGACCAGATTCGCGATTTCCGTCAAAACGTGGCTCTTGTCCCTATGTCGGCCAAAGAAGGCGAAGGGCTCCAAGATTTACTGGCCGTCACTGTTGGACTTGCCGAGCGATTCCTTGAGGATCGTCTGACCGATACACTGGGCCCTGCTTTGGGCACGGTGCTGGAAATGAGGGATGAGGTTGGAATGGGGAAAACCTTGGACGTTATCCTTTACCGAGGTGGCCTCAGCGTTGGTGACAAAATCATGCTTGCAGGCCAAGACGGGCCATTTACAACGCACATCAAGGGACTCAAGCGACCTCAAGGAATGTCTGAGATGAGAGACGCCGGAAAGCGGTGGGTCAATTTTGATGCAGTTGAAGCGGCTTGCGGCGTGAAAATCGTCGCCCCAAAATTGGAAGCTACCATTGCGGGAACCACTCTTCACCTTGCCAACACCGATGAGGAAATTGAACGTGCAGAAGAAGCCATCAGGGAGGAATGGCGTGCTATTTTCAACACCATGCCAGTCATGTGTTCGTCCTGCAATGAGATTTTTGCTCGTCAGGATTTTGCCTCCCACACCGCCTCCGGCCCGTGCCGTGGGGCTGAGGAAGACCGCACGGGCGTCGTGATCAAAGCGGACACAGTGGGTGGACTCGAGGCCTTAGCGTTCGAACTTCACCAGCGGAACATTCCCGTTCGACAGGCCACGGTTGGACCGGTGAACAAGAAAGACATTCTCATGGCTAAATCCGCTTCAGACCCGCTCCAAAAGGTGATTCTAGGCTTCTCCACCAAAGCCAACACCAGCGACGTTGCGCAACAACTTGAGGACGACGAGGGAGATGTCAAATTCATCTCGGGACCGATCATCTACCACATCATGGATGCTTTCGAAGAGTGGCAAGATGCGACCAAAGCTCTCATCGAAGAAGAACAACGAGAGTCGATTGTTTACCCCGGTAAGGTGCTTTTTCTCAAAGACCACACGTTCCGGGCCAAAGGACCGGCCATTGTTGGCATGCGTGTGCTTGGTGGACGCATTCACGTCGGGCAGCGATTGATGAAGCTCGACGGAACGCCCGTGGGGCAAGTCAAGAGTTTACGGACGCGTGCGAGTGAAGATGTCAAAGAAGCGATGCAAGGCGACGAGGTCGCTGTAGCGGTTCAAGGTCCAACCGTCGGACGACATATTGAGGAGCTGGACCAATTCTATGTTGATGTCCCCGAACGTCACGTCAAGCGGTTGAAGAAGGTGGACTTGTCCCCGGTTGAAGAGGAAATTTTGGAAGAAATAGTTTCTCTCCATCGAAAAGACAACCATTTCTGGGGTCGTTAAGGGCCGGATTTCTTGATGTATGGATGAGCATTTTTATTTGAGAAAGCGCACACATTCAAATAAGATATGAGCGGACATTCTTCTTGCGAACGAGGGGTTTTCATGGAAGCAAGTATGCAAGGAGGCGCCGGTGGCGCTCGCACCCAAGATTTGATTGCGACCGTTTCTGCCATCTCGAACAGCCTGATGAACGAAGTCAGCAAAGTCATCATTGGGAAGAATGAGAACCTGCGCCGAGTGACCGTTGGTATTCTGTCCAACGGTAACATGTTGCTCGAGGACTTCCCGGGATTGGCCAAGACGTTGCTTGCCAACACCTTCGCCCGTGCCCTTGGGTGCAAGTTTAAGCGTGTTCAATTCACACCTGACTTGCTCCCTTCGGACATCATGGGGACCTACATGTATGACCAAAAGGCGGGGGAATTCAAACTCCGAGCCGGTCCCCTGTTCTCCAACATCCTCCTCGCTGACGAGATCAACCGTGCCCCTCCTAAGACACAAGCAGCTTTGCTTGAAGCCATGGAAGAGAAGCAGGTGACCATTGAAGGAATCACCCATAAATTGCCGGCTCCGTTCGTTGTTATTGCTACCCAAAACCCGATTGAGCAGGAAGGAACCTACCCCCTTCCAGAGGCACAAATGGACCGTTTCTTGATGAAGATGAGCATGGGCTACCCCGACCGTGCCGAAGAGAAAGCCATCCTTGCACGTCGGAAACTGCGAGGACAAGACGAACACATCGTCGAACAGGTGACCTCTCCAAAGAAGGTCGTTGCCATGCAAAAAGCGCTGGAAACCGTCCATGTTGACCCTGCCATCCTTTCCTATATCATCGAGATCGTGCAGCGAACCCGTGAGGACCACCGCGTCATCAACGGTGCATCCCCCCGTGCCAGCCAAGCCTTGTTCAAGACCGGGCGTGCCGCAGCGGCCGTCGCCGGACGAAATTATGTGATTCCAGATGACATCAAGGGCATTGCTCTCCAAATCATCTCGCACCGCATTAACATGAAGCCTGAAGCCAAGATTCGTGGAATCACTGGCATGCACATCGTGCGGAAGATTCTGTCCGAGGTCCCCGTCCCAGTGATTCAACCTGCCTGATGCGTGGGCCTATGATGCCTGCATTGAAAGGGAAGGTCTTCTCTGGTGAGAATACCGGAGGCTCGACACCATGAATCCCTACAAGATGGTCATCGCTGTTGCGAACCAAAAAGGTGGGTGCGCCAAGACCACCACGGCGGTTAACGTCGCCGCAGCACTGGCCAAGGGTTCTCGCCGTCAAGGGCTTCCTCCGGCCAAAGTCCTCCTTATCGACCTTGATCCGCAAGGCAACTGCGCTACATCATTCGGTCTGGAAAAGAAAAAAATTAAGAAGACGGTGTACGATCTATTGACCAATGATTCAGGCGAAGAACTCCCACTCATGGAGGAATACCTCATTCCACCCAGTGAAATCACCAAAGCCATGCGAGAGGCCTGGAGCAACCGGAATGGAGGTAAGAAGGTCCCAGAAACCATTGATGCCGGTCATTTGTGGATTCTTCCCAGTGACATTCACCTTTCGGGGGCAGAGATTGAATTGAGCCACAAGATTGGGCGCGAAACCCGCTTACAGGAAGCCCTGCTCCCCATCATGGATGATTTTGATTACATCATCATTGACACTCCTCCATCATTGGGGCTTTTGTCCATCAACGCTATGTGCGCTGCAAACTGGGTGATGGTGCCGGTGCAAGCTGAATATTACGCACTGGAAGGGTTCAGCATGTTGATGAATTCAATCAAGATGATTCAACGTCGAATCAATCGAAATTTGAAAATTTTCGGCATCGTGATGACCATGGTTGACGGCCGGTCTAAGTTGAGCACCTATGTGTGCGACCAGGTCAACAAGAAAATGCCAAACAAATTGTTCAACACCACCGTTCGGCGCTTGGCCAAAGTGGCAGAGGCTCCGTGGAGTGGGGCCCCAACGGTCATTTTGAACAAGCCCACCAACTCAGGTGCGGGAGCTGGTAGTCTTGAGTACTGGACCTTAGCGAAGGAAGTGCATCAACGCGTCCAAGAAGTCCGGCGTGAGTTTGGTGTCGTTGAAGAATCGCGATTAAGGCGAGAAAGGAACATTCGTTGACCCTTGAGAAAACGATTTTCCTCCCGAAACGGCCTCCCATACCCTGAAACCCTTCGCATGGGTTAAGTATGGGCCGAGACCGAACGCCGATTGGGTTAGCACATGACAGCAGAAGGGATGACCTCCGTGAGCGTGAGTTATGAGATTCGCCGACAATTGAACACCATACGAACAGCAGGTGGTCATCGCAGCGTAAACGATCTTTTGGGTGAGATGATTCGAACCCACAAAATGCTCAAAATGAAAGGCGAAATTGATACGCTTCGTGACCGTATGAAACAAGCGGTTGATGTGGACGTTGAACACCTCGCTGAACGCCTCAACCTTGCCCCGTTCCAGGTTTGATTCCCAATGATGTCTTGGCGCCCTCCTGCGTACCGTTTTCGGGCAAAGGACCTCGTCAAGGCCTTGTGCAGCGACGAAACGGACCAATCAAGCTTGCTTCTGGCAGCCGTCCAAGGAAACGTCGAGTTGTTTGCCGACTCCACGGCTTGGAATGGTTTTCTTTGGTTGGTCATGAACACCTGCAAAGTGGATGGTAAGCCCTTGTACACCGGCCAGGAACTTGGCGCTCTAAAGGCAAGTTTGCCCATCGTTTGGCTCTAGTTCTTACCGTACTTGTCTAGCCATTCATGGCCGTACCAGCGCCATTGGTCCATGGTCCATCCGTCAGGCAATCCACCATCTGGAAGAGGTGGCGCCTCGTCTGGCATTTCTGCGGTTTCAGCAGGTGAGGCTTCGGAAGCAGGTGGAGATGAAGGTTCTGAACCAACACCAGCAATCGCTTCGATGCTCTCTTCTTCGTAGGTCATTGAACCAGCCTCTTTGCTGGCCCCATCGCTCTTGATGGCCATGTCGTCGAAGCCGTCAGTATCCTCTTGATCAAAGTTGAGTTGGTCAACGTCATCATCCCATGAAGAATCGGAAATGATGCCTCCGTCAGCGGAGAGCCCACCTCGTCCTTCGAGGGCCTCAAGCGAGGCATTGGTTGATGCTCCAGGGCGAACCCCGCCGTATTCTTTGGTGGTTGCCGCCGTCTTTCGTCGGTTCATGATGAATGCAACCCCCAAGATGAGGGCCGTGAGTCCGACGAAGGCTACGATGCCAACGACGATGACCTGATTGAGGGTGTCTTCGTCAACGATGGCATCGCTGCTTCCACTCTTGTCTTCATTCTCTGAGGTGATCCAAGCATTGTGTCCAAGCACCAAACCCCCTTCTTCAACCGTGTTGACATAGGCTTGGTAGGCTGGGTCGTTCCATCCCATGCAAGCCTCTGACGTGTCGTTTTTATCGTTGAGGCAGTGGTCCTGTTCGGTTTGAATGAACCCCTTGGTGTCGTCGTAGTCTGAATCTGAACCTACTCCGTCCCCATCCCCATCAAAGTGTTCGTTCGGGTCAATGTCCATGAGCGGTGATTCCGTTCGGTCCACCCAACCGTCGCCGTCCTCATCGAGGCAACCGTAGGACGGAACTGAGATGTAGCCATTTGTGCTGTTTGAATCCGCTTGAACGGCTTTGGTTGAGGTTCCAAACTCCCATGGGCATGCATCGGGGCTTTGGCCATCAGAAGCATCACCGTAGCCGTCTCCATCGCCGTCGAGAAATTGTGATGGGTTGTTGGGTAGTGCATCAGCGCCGTCCCCAATGGTCCAATTCTCGTCTGGGTTCGAATATCCATCGAGGTCGCTGTCCGGACATCCGTACCGGTCAATGCTGGAAAATGCGTTGACGCTTGGACAACTGTCTGGTTTGAACCCGTCAGGGTTGTCCCCGTAGCCGTCTCGGTCGGTGTCGCTCCATTGGGAGGATTCCTGTGGAAAGACGTCCCCGAATTGACCGTTGCTGTTGTCACCGTATCCATCCCCGTCGGCATCGGATTGTTGATCCGGATTGTTTGGGAAGAGGTCGGGGTTTTCACCGGCCACGTTGTCTCCATAACCATCTCCGTCGGTGTCCGTCCATTGGGTGGGTTCGTTCGGGAAGGCATCGGGTAGGTTGCCGTTTGGGTTGTCTCCGTAGCCGTCTCCATCGGTATCGGCTGATTGCGTGGCATCCATGGGAAATGGGTCGTTGAGGTCGTTCACACCATCAAGGTCGCTGTCGAGGTCAAAGTACCGAACCTTGGTTTCGGATGGCAGGGCGCAAATTGCAAAGAATTGACCTGTGAATTCGGGGAGAACACCGATGATATCCCCCGTTGCGGTGAACGTTTCAATGACCGTGAAATTTGTCTTGTCCAGGAAAGAAACCTTACCTTGTTTGGCTCCAACGACATACATTGAACCGGATTGGCCAAGATAGGTCGTTTGTTTTGTGTGGCCGAGGCCGACGTTGGCTGAGGCCCAGGAGTCGGTCGCATAGTGGTAGACTGTGCCGCCAGTGGTTCCCGCGAGGAGCGTCGTGTTGTCCATTTCTTTGAGGGTCGACACGATTCCGTTGGGTTCAACCAGGGTGTTGGTCAGTGAACCATCGCTTGCGTGGATGTAGATTTTCTTGTTGTAGGAAGCGATGGCAAGCCGTCCATCATGAAGGATTTCAAACGATGATATACCGGCGGAAATAGTGGTGCTGCTCACTCCGGTATACCCGGTCGTATCGTACTGATCGGCTCGTCGCTTTCCAGCAAAGAAGGCGAGCCACAGGTCGCCTTCCTGGTCCAAGACAGCATCATCAACCGGGTCGGGTGATGAGATGTTCCAGTAGATTGATTGTGTGCTCATCTGAACGACATAGGCCCCACTGTCATGAGCTACAGAAACCAATTCTTGCGCTGGGTCGACCCGAGCCTTGTTTGCGCTCACGTCCAGGAAGACCGTCCATTGCGTTGAGAGCACACCGTTCGTGAAGCTGTTAACGCTTACATTACCCTCGTTGTCAACCGTGAGCACGCTTCCATCGTTAAGGGTGGTCCAAAGGACGAGTGGTCGGTCAAGGCTGTCGGTTTGGCCTCCGTCCGTGAGCAGGGATAAATCTCCTGCAGCCGCACCCATGGTGCACTGTGTGCTCAGTAAGAACACCACAACCAAGGCAAGCCTTCGGTTCATGGAGTAACCGAGGAACCCGTTAGATATGAACAGCGCGCTTTGCCGTGTAGGCCATAGCGCGCTCAATCTTCTTCGATTTCATCATCGGTTTTCAGTTGTTTCACCGGTGTTTTTGAAACGGGCGTCAGGCTTCCTCGAACCGGTCTTAGCTGAGCCGTCATGGGCTTCTCGATGGTCGGAGGTGGCCCCCGTTTCTTTTCTGGCATCAGCATGTGGCCAACCGGCGTAAGCGATGCGGTTCGAACTTCTTCTTCCTCCACCAGTGGTTGGAGGGTCCCTCGAATCGGCTTGAGCATAGCGGTTGGTCGTGCCATAATGGTTTTGCCTTCGACTTCCTCATCCACCGTCTCGGTGGGAACAACCGCTTCTTCTTCCACATGTTCTACGACCTCATCAACAACGACTTCGTCGGGCACGGTGGTTTCCTCGAGCATGGCCTCGCCAACCTCTTCCATGGCGGCTTCTTCTTGCGGAACGAAGGCTGGTGTGGAGATGGGTTGTCGAACCGTACGTACCGGTTCGGACTGAGCGATGGGCTGGCGCACGTTTCGCACGGGCTGAACTTGGCCTGCTAACGGTCGTGCACTGGTCATCGGTGCTCTCATATTACCCAAACCAAGCCTTGGCTCATCCTGGGCTTGCTGACCAGCTAGGCCACGAAGTGGACGGCCTGCTGCGGCTCCAAGACCATCCGGGCGAGCTCCAAGAGCTGTGGGATCCATAGCGCCTGCTCCATAGGCAGCGGGGGCTTGTCCGGAAATTGATTGCATCCATTTCTGTCGCTTTTCAGCCCGGGTGTCGGTGGCTTGCAAGGAGCTGAATTCTTGTTCACGAGCACGAAGCTCACCTTCACCAGCGTCAATTTCGCCTTGGATTTGTTGCGAGACAGCTTCCCGCATCTTGTCCTCAGCCATTTCCTTGAAGGAGTCCATTTTCTCTGCCAACCCCTTGAGGCGGTCCCGAATCTCTGCTCGCTTGAGTCCAAGTTGTGCCTCAATTTCAGCACGAATTTGGGCCTCTCGCTTTCGGACGTCGATGAGCGCCTTGTTGCGCATGATTTCCTCTCGCTTGTCCAATTGGCGTTCGAGTTGGGTGGCAACTTCCTCTTCCTTTCGGGACTTGAAGTCCTGAAGGCGCTCTTCCATTTCGACTTCGAGTTCGAGGGATGTCTCTTCTTTCAGGAGGTCAAGATCGGTCTCATGCGTCAACCGTTCGTTGCGAAGTTGTGCATCAACCTCCGACATGATAGCCTTCCGCGCAGCCGCTTCTCGGGATTGGAATTCGAGGTCTAGGCGCTCGGTCCAATCTTGCTTACTGACGCTGTATTGGGCTTCAAGTTGCTCTCGTAGCTCGGCTTCTCGCTCGTACCTGTAGCGGGACAATCGATTCTGAATTTCGGCTTCTCGTGCATGCCGGTAAGAACTGAATTCGTTTTCCTTCCGATGCTCAAGTTCAACCTCAATCTCTGTTTGAAGACTGCGTGAGATATCGTCGATAGCTTTGCTAAAGGTCAGGTCGTACTTGGCCTTCAATCGGGCTTTTCGCTCTGCCAAGCGTGTGGATTGTTGCTCGTTGAGTTGTTGTTCAATCTGACCGCGAAGCTCGTCGCGTCGCTTGGCGATAGCGAGCTCAACATCTTCCCGCATACGCTCTTCGAGGTCGTCGGTTTCGCGCCGAAGTTGCTGTTCAATATCGGATTGAAGTTGTTGGGCAATGTCCTCTTCGAGTCGGAGGCTCCGACGTTCATATTCAACCTTGAGGCGGGCTTCTCGTTGCTTGAGTCGTTGCCTCAACTGCTGTTCAAGGCGGGTTCGAATGCCTCGGCGGAGTTGTTCCTCACGCTCAGCTAACAGAGCTTCATGTCCCTCTTCCAAGCGGCTGATTTCGTGGTCTTCCATCTCAACAAACCGCCCCTCCATTTCGTGCTCAAGGTTGGCTTCTATGTCTCGAAGACGCTGTTGGAGAGCTTGGTTGTAGTCCAAACGCAGCCGTTCTTTTTGAATTCCAAGGCGCCGGTCGTATTCCTGATGAAGTTGGGTTTCAATGGACGCTTTGATGTCGGCTTTTCGTTCCTCAAGCCGTTGATGCTGTTCAACGCCGTGTTGTTCGTGAAGGGCGTTGATTTGGCGCTCAAGTCGCAAATCCAGTTCCTGACGGACGCGTGCTTCTTCCGCTGCGAGTGCATCACGTTCCATGGTTTCCAATTCGGCTTCCATGGTTGTTCTGAGCTCGTTTTCCAAAGCATCCAGTGTGAGCTCATGTTGGGTTGCCAAGTCTTTGGCAATGTTAGCCTTCATGGCTTCAACACGTTCGGTGATGGCCTGTTGGCGGAGCCTTCGCTCTCGTCGAAGATCGGCTCGCAGCCGCTCTTCTTGACGGAACCTGGCACGCGTCCCTAGAGCCTCGTCCAGGGTTGACGTGTCCGCCGATGTGAATTGTGATCGCAGGGAGGCTAAGGTGACCCGGTCGGCCTTGTTGTGGCCTTCGCGCCCTGCATTTTCGGCCTTAATGTCATGGCTTTCGCTCATACCCATTGGAATCCCATCCACTTTTACATGGACTTCTCTTCATAGATAAGGAGCGCGACGGAGGTGTGGCCGTAGCATGCTCTTTT
>VMHT01219247.1_pt1 | contig 13071 bp, 18 predicted proteins | sample 4693611 | NCBI WGS metagenome assembly VMHT01 (sample SAMN12280063, study PRJNA550983) | marine metagenome | isolation source: seawater sampled from same location over 5 years 0.02-0.2 micron viral filtrate | place: USA: collected off the coast of southern California halfway between the port... ... | reverse complement strand
GGTTCAGCATCTACGCTAACAGCTTCTGTATTACGATACCAAGCCTTGAGAGCGTGTGCTAAATGAAAGCCAGACATATAGTCGTGGTTACTCATAGAGTGAACACAATCAACTGGAGCTATCTGCATTAGCATTTCTACTACCTCAACATAAAGCTCTAAAGCCTCTGTAAAGTGTTTATGCCATTTACCATCTTTATCTTGTGGAGTTCCTTTTGTTGTGTTTCCTTGTACGTTGTCAGTATGTAAAATATCATTACCTATACAAAACAATATACGTTCAATAGGATAGCCTTCAGCGTTTCTTAGAATACCCTTAACACCATCTCTTACTCTATTCTTAGCGATGTTTATATTGTATTCATCTCCAGTTTCACTAGCATCTGCATACTTGCCAATGTGAACGTCTGCTGGATTAATTATAAGTAAGTGACCATCTTGTCTAGTAGGATAATCAATGGAGGGATATTTAGGAGAGTATTGTGAGATAAGCTCCTCAATAGATTGTAAAAATTCATCTTTAGTATATTGATTAGGTTTAGCAAATATTGAAAATTTCTGACTCTTATACCAATAATGAGAAACAGAGCCGACATCTATGCCAACTTCGTTACACTCATCAGCTAGTAACGATTGCCTTTTTTTGTCGTTTCTATATTCATCTACTAATTTCCATTCATCTTCTTTAAGTCTATACCTCTTAAAGTCTTTCATTTTTTATAGATTTTCTCTAGTCCTCGACTTCCAAAATAAGCTCCATAGCATAATAGTAAAAGGCTTTGATATATTGGGCGATATTCTTGATTGAGAGTAAATTGACCTATATTACCATCAGTAAATGTTATTATAGTAAATACTACAGTTATGAATATTAGACTCATTGGTCTAATGTTTTTAGATAGCCAATTGTCGCTATTCATATCGGATTGCCATCGCTTAGTTACTTCTAATTCTATTAGTGATTCTTGCTCTTGGATAATCTTTTGCAGTTCGTTCTTTAACTGCATTTTTTCCTCTTGAGATGTGATTACCTCATCGATAATCTTATCAGCTTTGCCAAATAAATTGCCTAGTATGTTTCTTAATATAGCCATATAGCATCAGTCTTTTGTGAGTCGTCAGTATGTATAAATGATTTTGCAATGCCAAGTCTCCTTGTTAAGCCAACCTCAGACAAAGCTCTTATAATCTTTTGTCTATTTATACTATTGTCACAAGCTATATCTACTGCTTTGCAAGGTATCAATGTATGTGCTGAATCTTGAACTCCTCCAACTTCTAAATTATGTTGTGGACTTCTATAACCACTTGTAATGAAAAAAGGGATACCAGCTATTGCTCTAGCTTTATCTAATTTTTTTAAGAATTTTGGACACATATTATTAACTCCAGGTAAGTCAGGTGACTCAAACTCATTTAGCTTAAAATATTTCAATGCCATTTCTTTCTCTATGTTTTCTACGCTTTTCTTCCAGATATTTATATTCATCCTTGTCCTCTAGTTGGTTTTTTTCTTTGTGATTTACTTAGGTTTTTTGAGTGTATTCCCTTACGTTTTACTTTAGGTTTCTTTCTAAATGTAAATGATAATCCTTTAGCCATTTTTCTTTCTGTTTTTAATTAGCTTATCGGCAGTATATATTATAGATAAAACTAATAAAACTATTTTCAATATCATTTCAACTTGAGTGAAACTAATTGCTAATGTTGTTATGTTTAGGGTTAGAACGTCAGCGCATTCTTTTAATAAAGTTTTCATTTTTCTAGTTCTTCTATTTTATCTATAATTAATTTTAATACTGCTACAACACTTTCATAGTCACCAGATAGCATAGCATCCTCTATGTCTATTTTTAATTTTTCTATTTCTTGTTTTATCATAATATTTTAAGTGTTTTTAAAACTATTGTATAACTTATTCTAGCATTACCTCCATTATTTGTAACACTATTGAAAGCTGGTATAATTATATCTCCAGCAGATAAAGAATGTGACCTTGTTAAATCTTCTGCTTTTACTGGTCGCTGTGAATAATTAGAATCTGGTCCAGCAGAGTTATCAGCAGCAGCATAAGCTCTTAAAGTAAAGTCTTGAGTTGCGTTGTCATTATAAGCTGGAGTTCCACAAAATAAACCTACAGCAGTTTGAAAGTTTCCGACTCTGTAAATAGTAGCTCTAAATCCTACTAAAGTACAATCATAAGGTACAACAATACCAACCGATTGAATAGAAGTTGATATGTTAGTTAACTCACTTGTTCCTACGGTTGTTCCTTTGTCAGTAGTTGTAGTGTTCCAAGTGTGATTAGATATTCCAGACGTGCTAAATGTTTTCCACGATTCTTCTGCTGCTGCTTGACTAGAGAAAGTTATATATTGCAGACTAGAGTGTGTTCTGTCAAATCCTTTGTCTTTAGATTGAACTATAACACTTCCAACTGGAATATTAGTGTCAAATGTCACAGAGCTAAAATTACATCTTGCAACCGAACTATCTAAGTCAGCACTTAATGTTAAGTCGTATTCTCTACCCGTTCCCTTATGTATTAATTTAACTACGTCACCACTTAATGCCATAGTTTGTGTTAATGGGAATATCTGTAAAAATGTTGTTGCATCACCTTCTGAGGAATCTGATACAGTAGCTAATACTTTATTATTTAAATATTGTTGTAGTGACATATTACCAGCTATTAGTAGATGAAGTGTTATTAGTGTTATTATTAAGACTTAAAGCATCTAATGAATCTGTTAATGTTGCTGCGCTTGTATTAATCTCATACCATTCACCCTCCCAAGTGTCTTGATTAGCAATAAATGAACATTCATAAGGTATATATAATTTACTATCTATCACAATACCATTATTGAACTTATAGCCATTTGTTGTAATATTGTTTGTTAGTATTTTTAGACTTCCATTAAATATACTTGCTCCATTATGTTGCCCTTTCATTATTTGATTAAGTAATAAGTTGCTTATTTTTTTACCTGTTCCACTTCCATAAGCTACCCACGTTGCAACGTTTCCATTATCATAACTACCAGAACTATGGTCAAACACAGATATAACTCCTTGAGCTGATAATGGTCCAGTTCCTATGAAAACCTCACCAACTTCATATGTTACACCATTTGATATATTTTGAGTAGTTTTAAAAAATTGTTGACTTGTTGACTCTCCGTTAATGTATGCTTGTATAAGTTGGTCGTTAGCATTCTCTGGAGCTGAGTAAATGTAAATCTTTTGTTGGTCTGATAGTGTTGTGACCTCAGTACCAGTATCTGGGTCGTTTTGACCGTAATTGTGATATACTTGAGCGTAACAATCAAAAAACAAATCACCACTAAAAGGGACTTCGTTAGTTTCAAAATCTAATTCAAAAAAGTTAGCTGGAGTAGTATTATTAAATCCATTTATATAAGTATAAGGGACACCATAGTCAGGAGCATTACCAAAAAAACTTGTTGAAGTCCAAGTTGCTGCTCCTCCACTTGTATAATTAGAACGAGCATATACAGTAGAGCTTGTGCCAACTAATCTTAGCCTATGATAAAATAAAATAGAACCAAGACCAGTAACAATAGCATCTAGTTGTGAATTTGTACCATTAAAAGCTCTATTAAATCTTCTTTTAAATCTTATAGTTTGTCCATCTAGCTGAGTCAATTCTCCTAAATAATATCTTGCTCTGGCACTAAAAGTGTCAGCTATGCCATAAATACCACCATCAGTATTAAAACCTTCTCCAACACTATGCCAACCATTCCAAGCAACCAAAGAATTGTTGACAGCATTATTACTAACTCCTGTTTGTGCAACAGTTATAGGTACTAAGTCATAAGCTCTAAACATTTCATATATTAAATTAGCTTCTTTTAGTATCGCTAAATTGTCAAACTCATTACCAGCTAATCGTTGTATGTTAGTGCCATCTTCAGTTTTGTTTTCTGAATAAGTACCATCATCGTCTGGTGTAGATGTACTTCCATTGTTTCCTTTTACATAATCTCTAAAGAATTGGTTTGATGATTGCATTTCATCATAAGTATTAACTTGTATGAAAGTCCAAATCCCATTACTTAAAAACAATCTAGCTCCAACTACCTTACAAATATCATTCAATAACTTAAAAGCTGTTTTAGGTCTTCTTACTCCATTATCATCAATTGGAGCATAAGCAGCAGCTCTAAATTTTGATATATTAAGTGGGTCTCTACTAGAAGTTCTAGAAGCTGGGTATGGTGTCCAATCTACAACCGTTCTTATAAAAACGTCTGTTGAATCCCAGTTGTTAGTAGTATTTATGTCAGTAGCTAAAGAGTTGTATATATATCTATATAGAGTATAAGAAGCAGTAAAAGTGTAAGGTATTTCTTCATCAAAGGGTATATTATCTAAAGCACCTAGTCCACAAATTGCAGTTAATTTAATTTGTCTTGGCAAAGATATATCTTCTTCAGAGTTAATATCATTTAGCAAGTTACCAACCCAAAATAAATAATAAGTTGAATCGTTTGTTGAATTTTCAATCTTTATCTGCCACCTTTTATAGTCGCTAGTACTAATAGAGTTTATTATAGAAATAACATTACTAGGAGTTCCATCTCCAGAATCATCATCAATAAAAAAACCTAAATCAACTTTAGATGGTATTAATCCAGTAAATCGGTCATCGTCATTAGTTTCATAAGTTAATTTGAAACCGTCATCGTTAGCAAATACATCATCATATAATGTAGATGTTGAGCTAAGAGTGTCAATGATTGTAATTCTGTAATAAGTGCCTCTATCGCTTCTAAACTTATATTGTATTCTATTATCTATTGCCATTAATAACCTCTTGTTCTAGTTCTATTGTTTCTTGCTCTATCTGAGCTTAGTAATATATCTTGACCACTTATTGTCCCAAATACTTGAACAGCTCCAGCACCATTACCACCAATCATAGATTGTAATTTATCTAATGGAGCGATGACTTCTGGATTGCTCATTGACGTTCCTGGTCCTTCTCCAACCATAGCTAGAGTTGCTCCAGTAACCATACCACCATCACTAAAAAATGGTAAACCTTTTAATAGTTTTCCTATTCCTCCAAAACCTCCAATGTCTTTAAATCCCATAGCTCCACCTAAACCAGTTCCGCCTAACAAAGCATTAAGGGCAGCAGTTGCAGCTAGTTGTGCTAATAGAGCTGACATAGCTTGTTTTGCACCAGATATAAACGATTTAAAAAAGCCATCTGAACTCTGCAAGGCTTGAGCAAATGTACCTTGCAAAACATTACCAAAGCTCATAAAACTTTGGTCTAATTCTTCATTTAAAGAAACTATGTTTTTTTGTTGTTGCTCAAAAAGCTCCATTTGTTTTATTAAATCATCTGGCAATACTGCTTGAGTCATAGCTCCAGCCATCATTCCAGGCTGTTTTATTTGTCTTTTATTTATTGCTGCTGGATTGGAACTTGTTGAACTTGTACTCCCACTAGGTCCACCTACATTTAGTGATTTTCCTAAGTTTTCAAAAGTTTTTTCAATTTTTTTGCTTTGATTTTCTAGAAATGTTGTAAAGTCATCAAACTCTGTTTCGTAGTCATCAACTTCTGTTTTCATATCTCGGAAAAAATCAGCTGTTTTTCCTTTGAATGGGTTTTCAATTTCTTTATCAAAAATCTCGTTAAAAGCATCTAAAAGTAAACTAAATGGGCTATTTTGAGTGTCTAATAGAGTTGCAGTCATCTCAAGTAGAGTATTCTTCCACCATCTAATATCTTGAAATCTCTCTTTAAAAGCGTCCCAATTATCATTGACATAAAGAATACCTAAAGCTAATCCAGCAATCGCAGCAGCAATAGCAATAAATTTAATACTTAGAGCAGCAACAATAGTAACAATGCTTCCTAAAATAACTAGCAAAGGTCCTAAAGCTCCAGCTAAAATACCAGCAGTAACAATCATTTTTTTAACTTCTGGGTCAAGTTTGCTAAAACTTTCTAAAAAAGATTTAAATTGATTTCCTAAGTCAATAACAATAGGTATAAGCATACCCCCTATCTCTTCCATCAAATCGCCAAATTGATTTTGTAGTTGCTTTAAGCCACCAGCACCAGCTTTAGCAGCAGCCTCAGCAGCTCCACCATATTGCTTATCTAATTCATCTAATATTAAACTTTGAGCCTCTGCTAGTCTATTTGTTTCTGCTAGTTCTTTAATTACTTTCTTTTGTTCCTCTGAGAATTGAATACCACTACGACTTAGAGCTGATAAGTTTGCTATTGGGTCGTTTAATGCTTTACCTAATTGAATACTAGCTGATTTTAAATCTCCATCAAGTCTAGTCGCTAAGTTTAACGCTGCTAGTTGTGTTCTTTCAAATTGCTCTCCAGCTATATTAGTAAAAGTCAATAGTTGAGCAGTAGCATCTTTTAAAATTACCTCATCGCCAAATAAAGTCTTACCTTGCAACTCAGAAGCCATCTTTTGAAGTTGCTTAGAAGTAAATCCAGCAGCCATACCAGTTGACTTAATACCAGCCTCTACTTGTGCTATTGCCTTTTGTTGTTTGTCAAAAGCAGCAATACTAGCTGCACCAAAAGCTAATAATGGCAAAGTCAAGTTTCGTGAAAGTGTCTGTCCAGTCCTTTTCATAGAAGAACCAAACTTCTTCATTGACCTAGTAGCTCTTTTTAAGCTGCTCTGAAATTGCTTATCGTTAAGTGATAATTTTACGCTAAGATTCTTCTGTGCCATTGTCTTTATTTAGCAATTCGTATTTCTTTTTAATATATTCTGCTCTTTTTCTTTGTTTCTCGATGTCGGTCTTTACTTTCTTTTTCTCCCAATCAAACTTAACAAGTTTCTGAGGAGTTAGGTTTTGTCCTTTCTTAGTGTGTGGCTGTAAATTAACACAAGCCAACCATCGCACTCGTTCCCACTCTTGACGTTGTTCTAGTTCAAATCGGTCATTAATACCTTTTTGAGTACATAGAAACTCGTGAAAAGTTAAACTCCAAAAGTCTGTAGGTAATAAACCGAGACCATAAGCAATAGCCTCTAACTTATCCCAAGTTACTTCTTCTTCTTTGCCACGTTCTTCGTGGCTTTCTCGTTTCCCTCCGTTTCAAATTTAGCAGAGAATTGCTCTGAGAATACTTCTAACACTTTATTCAAAGCCTCAAAATCTTCGTCTAGCAAGTCAGCGACATCATCAACATTTAAAGAACATTCTTGACCACTCACTCGTGAGCCATCTTTTATACCGTTTAGGATTAAAAAACAAGCATCATCTAAGCTTATTCCATCTCCTAGCTTATCTAAGTCAGCTAAACTTCTTCCAGTATCTTTACAAAATAACCTCAACGAGTTCATTCCAAATCTTACTGGGTAATCTTTTCCGTTTATTATAACTACTTCGTACATATCTTTGTTAGTTTAAGTTATTGCTAGTTGGGAGACGTGCCGTAGCACAATCCCCAACCAACAAAGAAATCAATTACACATCTGTTCTAGTTAATGTTCCACTACCCTCGATTGAACAAGAATAAGTTGGAGCATCTTCTGTACCACCAGAAATCTCTAGAGAAGTTAAAAAACCACTACCAGTAATAGTATAACCAGCTGGAGTAGCTAGAGCAAAAGTAAATGTAACTGCTGTTCTTGCCATCATTTGGTCCAATAACTCATCTACCTCAGTATCACCAGCAACACCAGCAAAGTCCATAAGTCCATCAGCACTAAGACTGAAAGATTTTTGACCACCTAGTAAGTCTCTAAAACCACTAGAGTCTTTTGTTGAGATGTCTATAGTATCTACATTGACTGAAAGTGAAACATTCTGAGAATGCATCAATTTCGCTTGTGATCCTCCATTACTAGGAGAAACTTTTAGGATTAAATCCGTTCCGTTAAAAATTGCCATTTTCTTTTAATTTAAAATTTATAATTAGCTAATATCTAAATCCTCAGAAGTTACCTTCTTTTTAGACTTTTTCTTTGTTGTATCTATTGCATCGTTTGCTTCTAAAAAGTTTCTTACAACACGACCAACCTTGTAAGATTCGCCTTCTTTGTATTCTACTCCTCTACATTCAATATCTTTTTTTATTTTTACTTTATACATATCTATCTATTTATGTTAAATCTGTAATCTTGTGCTATTCCGTAAAACCCTTGCTCTCCAGCAGAATCGTCAAAAGTTTCGTTCTGATTTTCAAAAAATATCTTATCCACTACAACCCCTCTAAACGTTCCACTTGTATAATCTAAAGCTGTTCTAACTTTACCAGCTAAATCCACTAAAGTACTATATCTTATATCATATATACTTATTTGAACTGTAACATAGTCATAAGTGCTTACTCCGTTTTTTGTGTTGTTTGGCTCGTCTGATACTACTTGATAAGTAATATAAGGCAATAAAACATTACTAGGAAAGTCATAACGACTTGGAAAGATTCTAGGATTAGAACCACTCTCAGAAACTAAAGCTATTACATCTGAGTCATTAAATAAAATTTCAAATACTGCTTTACCTACTTCCATTATTTAAATCTTTTGTCAATGATTTTTTTTATTTCAGATATTACGCTATTGATAGCTGTGTTACCTTTACTAGCAGCAGCTTTATCCAACATTCTCAGACCTGGTATGCCTTTAAATCCATACTCTAAGAAATAGAAATAAAATCCAGACTTCTCTTTTGTTTGAAATTGTCCAACTTTTTTAGTTTCTTTACCTATAGTAACATCTACTTTTTTACCACCTTTAACTCTTGGTCCAACAAATACTGATGGTGGCATACCTTTTACATTCTTACCATTTATAATAGCAAGTGACTTTTTTAGTCTGCCAGTTTTTTTAGGTACTAATGATTTAAGCTCTTGTAGTATAGGCTTAGCAGCTTTACGCATACCTTGCCTTAGTAGTGTCTTGTTTTTACTATCAGACATATTAAGTTTCTCTAAATCCTTAATCAAAGAATTGAGTTGTTTTTTGTCTATTTGAGCTGATACCATCATTACACCGTTAAATCTTGAGCATCGGTTTCAACCAATGTAAGTATTAATTTATCTTTTCTTCCAACCTCTTTAATGCTTTTGATTGAATAAACCGTATTGCCAAAAGTTATTGCGTATTCTGGACTTACTCCAATGTCTGTTCTGTATCTTACTAGACATTCTATCATTTGTTTGTTGATTAATGCATCAGCATCATATTTAGTATCGCCACTTTTAAAATCAAAGCTACCATAGATAGTAACAGAAGTTTGTACATTCACACTCCTTGCCCCATATAAGTCGTTGTTGAAAGTTCTTTTGAATAGTCTTAACTTTCTATCTAGTTTGCCTATTATCATAATTCTAGCAATCTATAAGGTGTTAATAAGTGGTCTACCATAAGTGGTAATTCATTTACTTGAGTTCCCATAACAACGTCTTGACGATTCTCATAGTATCGACCAACGATTATATATACAGCTTGTACTATTGGAGCTGGTACGTCACTAGCAGCACTACCAACAACAAACTCAACATCTACAGCGTTTGGTCTTTCGTAAGTGTTTGGAAAGTCACCAGTTTCCGATTGATATATTCTTCCTGGTCTTATCTTTGTATCTACATCGTATTCAGATGCTGCTAAAGTTTGTAAAGAATTGTTGGTATCATAATACTTAATGTGAGTAACACTAGCAACATCGCCTATCTGTAAGTCAATGTAAGGAGGGAACTCATCGTAAAATATATTGTAAGTCTGTGTAATTAATCTACGTCTAGTAAATTCCTCAACTACACCAGTAGCAACATTAATTAAAGACGTGATATAGTTATCGTCATCATCATAGTCTGAGTCTATTCTTAAAAATGCTTTAGCCTCTGATAATGATATAACAGTAGACGTTGGAGCAGTCTTAAGAACTAACTTACCATAAGGCACATAGTCAGAGCCTCTTAATGTGTTGAAGTTGTAGTTATAGTATTCCATTTAAAAAAAATTAATGGAGAGAGTGTTTCCACTCCCTCCGTTAAAATAAACAAATTATGCTTCAATCAAAGAAGCGAAAGCAGTATCGTTTTGTACGCAATCTCCATCTACGAGTGATTGAACAATCATTCTTGTCTGACCGATTCCAGCATCAGTAAATTGGTCCACTAGTATAGAAATACCCCCAAAGGTCGCTATATGACATTTTGAAAAATCTCCGAATAAAGCGTGGTCTTTAGTAGCACCACCACCGTTACCAACATTTGTTGAAACAAACGAGAAGTATCCGTTAATAGTTTTGTCTCTGTTATCATATAATGGAGAAACAGAAGCAACTTGTGCAGCAGCTTTAGCAGTTGCATAAGACTTCATATCTACTAAGTAAGCCATTCTAGCACCTTCTAATTGAACACCATTACCAAGAACAGTAGTTTCAAGGTCTAAAGCACTAGCAGCAGAAAATGCAGCTGTTGAACCAGCAGCAGCATCAGCAAAGATAGAAGCTGGAGCATTTGATACATCACTTGTTCCTAATAAAGCAGCTTCTAAAGTAGCAGCCACAGAAGCAGCCATATTTCTACGCAAACTAGCCTCAATACCAGAATTTTGAACTAAAGCCTCAGCCGAAACATTTACAATTGATATTAGTTTGTGTGGCTCTAAAGTAACGCTAGAAGCAGTACCATTAGCTGCTGGAGCAGAACCACCAGCTTCTGGAACAAAACCAGAGTTTATTGCACTAAATACTGGAAATTTCATACTGTTGATACCTCCGTAAAAATTTGAACCAGCCGATGCTAACACGAGGTTTGCCTCAAGTTGGTCAGTCCAAGCCATTACTTCTGTTGCATTACCAGCAGCAGTACCTACTTGCGCACGAGTTAATATGCTTGAAGGTATAGCAATACCGTTGTAAGTTTGACCAGTATAACGAGCCTCATTACGAGCTTCTTGGTCCATCTCTTTTACAAGACCTTCCATTCTTCCAGTGTATGCTGCTTTCATAGCATCTTGAAAAGAATACTCTCTTACTTCTTTTGGAGTGTTTTCTGTTACTTCTTTAACAGCTTTAGTAGCTTGAAGTTTCTCAAAAGACTCAGCTCTTACAGCCATCTTATTTAACTCCTCTACTTTTGAGTTTAAAGAATCAAAGTTACTTTGCTCATCAGAAGATAAGTCACGACCTTCAGCAGATGCTACAAGTCCTTCCATCTTTTCGATAACCTCAGCTCTTTCCTCTTTATAAAGTTTTGATGTTTTCATTTTATAGAAAATTAATATTAATATTTATTTTTCAAGATTTTTAAACGCATTTCATTGAGGGAGCGTTGCTTTAAATCTTCTTCTTCTTTTATACCCTCTAATTTTTCAGCCTCTAAACTTTCTTCTAGTTTCTTAGCTTTTTCTTTTTCTTGCCATTCTTCCATAGAACGTAAAGCGACAGAAGAACTAGCAGCATTATATGCTGGATAAGTTACAGAGCTTACATCGTAAAGTTGAGATACCTTATCAATAGTTCTGATGTTCATTCCATCTTTTACTTCCCAACTATCTTCTTCAACGGTAAACGCAAAGCTAGATTGATTGATTGTACCATTCTTTAGTAGTTCCATCAAATCTCTAGCTGTTGATGTGTTTGGCATATCTGCCTCATATCTTAATCCCTTCTCATCAACAGAAAGTCTTAACGTTCCGTTTGTTGTTCTAGCTAATGGCATACCATCGTGATTAATTAGGAATCTAACATCATCTTCAAGTCTACCTTCAAAAGCATTAGGAGCTATAAACTCTCTAAATCCACCTAAGTCGTTAGACATTGAGTTGAATACAGCACCATAACCTACAACTGTTGGCTTGTCTCCATCCATTCTAAGCTCTAAGTCTTGAACGTCAAAAGTTCTTACTTCAGCGTTTGGATTAGTTCTTATTTCTGTTTTTTCTTCCTCGTGTCCTGGATAGTGGTCTGCTTCATCCATCTCGTCATCTTGTTCGTCTATCATTTCAACGTCATCGACATTTTTACCATAGTAGATAATGATTGAGTCATCAGTTTCCTCAATCTTTTGAATGTGTCTTAAATCGTGCTTTTTCATAAATCTATTATTTTCTTCCATTTCTTTTTTTACTGGATGATTGTCTGGTAATAAATCTGTATCGTGTTTACCACCTTGAAATCTACCTTTTTTTAGAGCAAATAAAAACGAGTTAACTCTTGCTAAACCCCAACTCTCTGGAGTCATATTTGGTCTAACCGAGCCTGGATTTGTATTGTATGCTCCAACTCCTCTATCAAAAACCTTTTCAAGTTCAGCATAAGTAGTACGACCATTCCAAGCTAAATCAAGCTCTTTTATTTCTTCGTTATGTTTTTCAACTTTATTTTCTAAAGCCTTTTTAATTTTAGCAGTAACTTGATTCTCCTCTTTCTTGCCTTCTAGCTTTTTAGTTAGTTCTAAAATTACGTCTTTCATTCCTTGCTCTCCTAGAGTTCCAATCGTTCCCCATTTAATTTGAGCAACAACTCCACCAACATTAGATAGATTTGGCTCTGTATCTCCCTTGAATTGTTTACCATCTTCAAAGTGTCTTTTTATCCAAGCCTCTCTCTCTTTTATCCATTCTCTGATAGCCTCAGTATCTTGACCATCTCTAGCTCTTTCCCATAACATAAAAGCATCATTACCTCTTATGTTGCCTCCAGCTTTCCATATTTCTGGAGTCTGTTCTTTTATATTTTTAGCAAAGTCAAAGTCAAATTGTGGCTCTTCGCTATTTCTAAGACTTATCTTTTTATCGTCTCCTTTGTTTGGAAAGTTAGTTTGTCTTATTTCCTCATCTAATTGTAAAGAACATATAGCTAACCTTTGGTCATCTTCATACTCCTCTACCATAGTATCATCAGCCATACATCTCTCAATGAACTCCTCGTTAGTTTCGTCTATATTTTTTGTAGGTATCGGCATTTATTCTTTGTCCTCCTCTTCTACGTCTCCAATTGGAGCAAAGTTTAATGGCATAAATAATTGGTCGCCTTCTGGACCTACTCTGTTCAAGTCCTCCATTCGTCTTATCTCATTAATAGACAAAGCACC
>VMHT01078796.1_pt1 | contig 13072 bp, 6 predicted proteins | sample 4693611 | NCBI WGS metagenome assembly VMHT01 (sample SAMN12280063, study PRJNA550983) | marine metagenome | isolation source: seawater sampled from same location over 5 years 0.02-0.2 micron viral filtrate | place: USA: collected off the coast of southern California halfway between the port... ... | reverse complement strand
CGGGACTTATAGAACTTCCAAGGAGGTTACTGTGCAAGGCAAGACTTATTGCTATCGCGGTGTCAAGTACACCAAGTGAGATAGATCTTACAGAGGGGTGCAATTCCCCTCTTCACTATTGGCATTGGCCCTTACGAGGATACCCTTTGCCGTCTAGACGGTGGGATAGACCACAATACAAATTAAAACATCAAACGTTTGGTGATAGTTATATCTTTATTTTTATTATTTTAAATGGCTTTTCAATCTTCTGTTAACCCCGCTCAGCTAACTCAGCTGGGCCAGGCTAACTTAGCGGGTGATACTCGCGCTCTCTATTTGAAACTTTTTAGTGGAGAGATGTTCAAAGGGTTCCAACGAAATACGATCGCTCGCGATCTTGTGATGAAGCGTACACTTAAGAACGGCAAATCTTTGCAGTTCATTTACACAGGTCGTACCAAGTCTGAATTCCATACTCCTGGAAACAGCATTCTTGGTGATACCAACAATGCGCCTCCTGTGGCTGAGAAGACCATCACGGTTGACGACCTGCTGATTAGTTCAGCTTTCGTTTACGACCTTGATGAGACTCTTTCTCATTACGATCTGCGTAGCGAGATCTCACGTAAGATCGGCTATGCTCTTGCTGAAAAGTATGATCGTTTGATCTTCCGTGCTATTGCACGTGGTGCCCGTGCTGCGTCTCCTATCACTGCTACTGGCTATGTTGAGCCCGGTGGTACTCAGGTCCGTGTTGGTACTACTACATCTGCATCTGATGCTTATTCTTCTAGTGCTTTGGTAAATGCATTCTATGATGCAGCCGCTGCAATGGATGAAAAAGGAGTTAGTCAAGATGGACGTGTGGGTGTCCTTAACCCCCGTCAGTACTATGCGCTGATCCAAGCTGTTGGTTCTAATGGTCTGATCAACCGCGACGTTCAAGGTTCCGCACTGCAAGGTGGTGATGGAATTGTGGAGATCGCTGGTATCAAGATCTTCAAGTCCATGAATATTCCTTTCTTCTCTCAGTATGGTACTAAGTACGGTACTGGTTCTGCTACTAACCCTGGCGTTACCGATCCTGGTAACAGTGGTTCGTTCGTAGGCGAAGCCGTTGAAGATGCTGCTGCTGATGTCACTGGTATCAACAACGAGTACGGTGAAGAAACCGAATTTGCTAATAGCTGTGGTTTGATCTTCCAGCGCGAAGCTGCTGGTTGTGTTGAAGCGATTGCTCCTCAGGTACAAGTTACCAGTGGTGACGTTTCTGTTATCTATCAGGGTGACGTGATCCTTGGCCGTTTGGCTATGGGTGCTGACTACCTGAACCCAGCTGCTGCTGTCGAACTGTTTGCCGGTACTGCTACCAAGCCTTCCGCATTCTAATTTATCTTATATTGGGAGTCTCTTCGGAGGCTCCTTTTTTTTAATTCTTTATTGAGAATAATACTCATTATCAAATTATGCCTTTTCCTACTACTGGCCCAAACACCCAATTACAAGCTGTTAATCAGATCCTGGCGTCAGTTGGTCAGGCACCTGTAAACACGTTAACGACAGAAGAAACTTTTGTACTTCAATCTACTGGTACATTTGTTGGTTCTATCACTGGTGTGACTTTAACTACTGAAACTTCTGATCTACAAATAGGTACTTATATTACTGGTACTGGTGTAGAGGCTAATACTGCAGTTTCTACAGCAGGCACTGCTCAAGGTACAACACCAGAAACTTATCAGTACACTCTTAATATTACCCATTCTACACCTGTAAGTAATATTACAATGAATCGTTCAGTTGTTTCTTATAAAGTAGAAACGCAAACAAACCCGGACGTTGCGATTGCTTATAATACTTTAATTGAAGTTACACGTGAAATACAGGCAGAAGGCTGGTCTTATAATGTAGAACGTAACTATGACAAACTACAGCCTGATACAGTTACTAAAAAAATAACCATACCAAACAATGTAATCCAAGCTGATCTTAGTCAAGATTATGTATCTAATTTAGGTCGTAATGTAGTAAATCGTGGTGGTGTCTTATACGATACTATTAATCATACAGATGTATGGGATATTACTGAAACTCTTTATTTTGATATATTGTGGGAACTTGAATATGACAATATTCCACAACCTATTCAAGATTATATTGTAGCACGAGCTGCTTCTGTTACCTCTAGTCGTCTAGTAGGTGATCCTAATCAGTATCAAATTCTTCAACAAAAAGAAGCTTATACAAGGGCAATGGCTCTTGAATATGATTGTAATCAAGGAGATCATAGTTTCTTTGGTGCACCAAAAAACGGTAATTACTATAAATCTTACAGTCCCTTTGATTCCCTGATTCGATAATGCCAGCAGTAACTCAACTGACACCTAACTTTCTTGGTGGTGTCTCTAAACAAAATGACGACAAAAAACTAGAAGGTCAGGTATCAGAGTGTATTAACGGATATCCTGACGCTACTTATGGTCTATTAAAAAGACCTGGTATGAAGTTTATCAGTAAACTAAAAAATCAAGCTGGAACACCTTTTGCTAAAACTGCACTAGCTAATGCTACGTGGTTCTCTATTGACCGTTCAACTGCTCAATCATATATTGGTGCTATTGTTGGTACTAACATTTATGTTTGGACTAAAGATGGTACGTGGTGTACGATAACTGCTCCAGGTGGTGGTGCATACTCTACTACATATTTAACGGGTACTACCGAGAACGATTATCATTTTCGTAGTATTCAAGATACAACAATTATTACCAACAAAACTAAAACGACTGCTATGCAAACAGTTGCTAACACGTTTGTTGCTGGTTCAGTTGCTACACTTAAACTGATTTCAGTTGTTGATTCATTTGAATATACTGTTACTATTCAAGGTGTTGAATCTAACGTAACAGCAGTATCGAGCACAACATTTGATGTTATGTTGTTGTATGATGCGTCTGATATTAATACTAACCATCATTTAATTGATAGCATTAAAGCTACTATTGAAGCACAACACACAGCATCTAATGCAGATTTTGCTGGCATTTGGTATCTAGAAGGTTATACTAATAGTATTGTTATTAAACGTGGTACTGGTACTAATGAAGTTAAAACAGATTACAGTGCAGTTACAGGCACTCCTGTAGCCTTTAGTATCAATGCTAGAGGTGGTCTTAATAATATTGCAATTGAAGCGTTTGAAGATGATGTAACTGATGTAACTGATGTGTCTAAACTACCACTTGAATCTTTTGGTGGTCATACCGTGAGGATCCTAAACAGTGATAATGCTGAAGATGATTACCATGTTAAGTTTGTTGCATACGACACTACTTTAAACAGAGGTCGTGGTTACTGGCAAGAAACTATTGCTCGTGATGCTAGCCCTGGTCTTCTTGCGTCTACCATGCCACATGAGTTGGCTAACACTGGTCCTGTTAACTTTACCTTTGGTCCTGTTGCATGGAAACCACGGCTTGCTGGTGATGATACAACCAGTCCTATTCCTTCTTTTATTGGTAATACAATTACATCATCTTTTTTCTATAACAATAGATTTGGTATGTTGTCTGAAGATAACATTATTTTAGGTGTAGCTAATGACGCCTATAACTTCTTTGTTAAGTCAGCTTTAACACAGATTGATTCAGATCCTATTGATCTCAATGTATCTAGTATTAGACCTGTTAAATTGTTTAGTGTATTACCTTCTCCTCAAGGTTTATTAGTATTTAGTGAGAGACAGCAGTTTCAAGTATCAGCACCTGATACAAGTATTCTTACACCATCTTCTGCAATTGTTAGATCAATTTCTAATTACGAAATGGATGCTAATATTGAACCACTTGATATTGGTACATCTGCTATTTTTGTTAGCAAGGTACCGAGTTATAGTAAAGTATTTTCTTTACAATTACGTGGTATTGAGGAAAACCCTTCTGTTGTAGATATTAGCAAGCAAGTACTAGAATGGATTCCTGATACTGTTGATGATCTAATTGTAAGTAATCAAAACTCACTAGCAATTTTAGTTGATACTCAATTATCATATCTTTATTTGTTTAGGTATTATAATGATGGTGAAAAGAATCAATTTCAAGCATGGACTAAATGGCAAGTAACTGGTACAATTCAATCAGCTACTATTTTAAATGATAATGTTACTTTAGTACTTCAACATAAAAACGAATATACTATCCAAACAATAACATTAGATGAAATACCTACAGGTAACGTAACAGCCAATGCCAGTAGTGTGTCTGGCAGTCCTTGTCTAGATTTCATGTGTAGACCAGAAAAATTAAGTGGTGGTAATGCTGTAGTTTATGACTCAGTTAATGATATTACAAAAATTTATGTCCCATTTACACCGTTCGATTTAACACAAGGTGTTATGTTAATAGCTAAACCAGGTCAAGGAGAAGGTTATTATTTAAAAGGTACCCCTAAACTTGATGGTGGTGATTATTACTTTGAAGTCCAAAAAGATCAAACTAATTTTGCTAATGCTATTATTATTGGTTATAATTATGATTTTGATGTAACCTTACCTAAATTTTATTTTAGACGTAATGCTACTACAACCGATTATACTGCAGCATTAACAATTGCTAGAGTAAAACTATCTGCCAATAGAAATGGTGTATTAACTTTTAAAACAAAGTTAAACAGTTCTCAACAATGGACTATTGTTAAAGAAGTAGTTACTTCTGAAGGCTATCTAGCAGGAACTAATCCAATAAAACCTGAAGTGATATTTAATGTACCCATCCATCAACGTAATACTAATTTTGAATTAAAAGTGACAAGTGATTTTCCATACCCTGTATCGTTGGTATCAATGATGTGGGAAGGTAACTATTCTCCACGTTTTTATAGGAGGACTTAGATATGGCATTCGCAGCAATCAGCGCTGGAGCAGCAATTATTGGCGGAATCCATGGCGCAATGTCGGCAAGCTCTCAAAACCGAGCAAACAAAAAAGCGCAAAAAGAACAACAAAACCTTCTTAATGAACAAGCTAGGCTTCAAAACGAATATAATGACGCGCAGCTTGCCAATCAACAAGAAAATTATGATAAACAAGCTACTTATAATTTTGAAACTGCTTTAGAAAAGTGGAGGTATAGTACTGAATTACGCGCTCTTGAAGAAAAAGTTGATGCTCAAAAGTATTTATTAAATGTTAAAAATTCTGCTAACGAATTATCGTTTAATGCATTAGCAGAACAACAAGGTTTATCACGTGAACAACTTGCTCAACAAGATGCTCGAAATGAATATGCATTTAACAGACAAGACCTTCTTGTAGCTCAATTAGAATCACAAGGTAAAGCTAGTTTAGGACAAGCAGGACGGTCTCGTTCAAAAAGTATTCAATCTAATCTTGCACAGATTGGTAGAGACATTGCTGTAATGGACGCTAGTCTTACTGGTGAAATCAAACAATCTAATCTAAATATGTTTGATGTACGTTCAGGACGTTATGCTGCAGATGCAAGAGTCGAAGCTGCACGTATGTTAAGACCACAACGTCTACCAGATATCCCTGCACCAACTAAACCACCTGAACCTACTTGGCTTGAACCTATGAAGATACTGCCTGGTATGGCTGCTCCTGCACAACGACAAAGTGTATTTGCTCCTTTGATTAGTGGTATTGGTTCAGCAGCTAGTGATTTAGCAACTATTGATTGGAACCAGGCACAAACTGCGAAAGACACGTTTCAACCAAAAAAAAGTGACTAACTATGGCTAAATACAGACGCTCTGCAAAAGGCGGGAGTTTCAGAGCAGAACAAGTTTCTGATCGAGGTGAATCCCGTCTACAAGAATATTCAGATAGAATTATTGGTGCTTTACGTGACGAACGTGATGCAGTAATTAGCAATCGAAATGACATCTCTAATGCGATGAAAGAGAATGCTAATATTGAATCACAACAATTTAGTACTAATGCAAAAATTGAACAACAAAATGTTCAGACTCAATTAGATAGTGTTAAAGCTTTAAATACAGCTTCAATGCAACAGTTTGCAATTAACACAAAAGCTCAACAAGAAATATTTAAAGGTGTATCTAATTTCAGTTTAACTGCTCACAAAAAACTTCAAGAAATTGAAATTGAAAGATTACATGAGCAGTGGAAGAATGATTACTTTCAAGTATTATCTTTAGGAGATAATGATCCTAACGTTAAATTTCTTACGGGTTTAATTAAAGATAGTCAAGCTAAAGAGGTAGAAGCTTACACAGAAATTAATAAAAGTTTAGAAAACGGTGCAGCTGAATCCGATGCTGTTGCAGCTTCTAAAAGAATTGACAGTCTTAGTTACGGTTCTAAACTAGCACTTTTTCACAAGTTAGGTAAGCAGTATCCGTCTTACCTAAGAGAAAAGTTTATGGATAGTACTTTTCAATACACAGACGATAGAGATAATACTAAATTTACTGGCAATCAAGCATCACGTGATCCGTATCGTGCAGGTCTTGTAGCTGGTCAAGCCATGCAGAGTTATTTAGATATATCTAAACTTACTGGTACAAACCCGGCATTATTACAAAAAAGTGGTTTTCTTAATTCGTTGTTAAGCAATAATCAAAGTGTAACAACAACTGCGGACAAGGCTTTTGTAGACGATACTAATTTTAATTTAGATACAAGTTTTAAAAATAAACTTGCAAATGCTAGTAGTCCTGAAGAAGGGGCATCAATCATTGAAACTTCATGGATAGACATTGTAAATCGTAAAGGAAGCTTTGAAAATGGACATGAGTTTTTAACACAGATTCTTAAAAGTGTGGATATTGATGGTAAGCCTATTTTTAATGAACAAGCTTTGTTTGCTGCTAAACTTGGTCCCAATGGTGCTACTTGGGGTGAAACTTGGAAAATACGTCGTGCGGAAATTCAAACAGCTCTTGTTAACGCTAAAGATACAGCTTTTAGAAATCAAGAATCACGTAATCAAACTGATGCTATTCAACAATACCGTTCAATTGATGAAGACTTGAAAGCTCAGCTAGCTGCTGCAGGACCAGCTGACGATCAAGACATTATTGCTACAGCAATTAAAGGATTTGGAGATGAATATGAGGGGTATGTTCCTCCACAGTTACTTGATTTACAACGTAATATTTCTACTCAAAATAAAGCAGAAGCTGAAGCAAACCTGCAGGTAGCACAACAATTAGCTGCTGATGGTCAGTTAACGCAAGGACAAGTCTTGTCTATTCAAGATCCTACAATGCGTTCACAAGCGCAAGAGCTGTTAAATACACAAAACAAAACAAGTAAATTTGGTAATGACTATCAAACTATTTTAAAATCTTTAGAGTCAGATGCAAAAGAAATTGTACAGGGTTCTAACGAAGGCCCTGCTGGTCAAGTTGCTACACGATTGAATTTGTTTATGAAGAATCAATTTGCAGCTTGGTATAAACAAGGTCTTGCTCGAAATAATGGCGATCCCACTGCTGCCCTGAATTACGCTGAAAGTAAACATGGTGAAGAATTTGCTAAATCAAAAGCAGGAGTTAACACTGGTCTTTATTACCGTGATTTAGGAGAACATAACGCTTCAGTATTTCCAAATATTGAAAAAGAAAAAAAACGTACTGAGGCTGTAATTGATCAAAATAAAGCAAACATAACAGATTCTATAGGCGCTCTTGGTATTAGTGCTTTAAATAGTCCTGGTCTTGTTTATTCAGAAAATAGCCTACGTAATCTATCTCAGACACATTATACTGGTGGTAGTATAGCTAATTTAATTACTCCTGAAGCTAAGCACGCTGCAGATGTATTAGGTATAGGAGTAATGGAAGTTATTAATCCTCAGATTGACGCATATAATAAAGTCAATCCTAATCAAATTAATCGTATCGAAAGTCCGACTCTTGATTTAGTAAATAATGCTCGTCTTGAAACACAAAAATTATTTACTGATTTACCTACACAAGCAAGTACATTTAGAGGTGCATCTGAGATAATGCCCGATACTTTACGAAGTGGTACTTACATGCGACCTAGTATGAAAGCTTTTATAACAGGTGCTACAGGTTTAGGTACTGCGCCTCATGCAGATTTTAGAGTCTGGGATAAAGCACTTGGTCAATATATTGATCCCACGCCATTTATGTCTAGACTTAGTGTAAATGGTTCTCCTGTAGCACAGCAGTATAGGATGACAAGCCCTTATGGTATGCGTACCCATCCTGTTACAGGTGAATATAAAATGCATTATGGTCAGGATTACGCTACTCCTGTTGGAACCTCTGTAGATGTTGATGCTAATTTTCTTGAAACAATAAGAGACCCTACTGCAGGCAATATGGGTATTTACGCTTTTAACGAAAACGGACGCGAGTATGAACTACATGCTTTGCATGGTAATTAATTAATTAAACAAATGAGTAATCCTTTAAACTATGGGAATCTTGAAGCGGATTATGTTCTAACTGATGAGGAAATGGAACAGGCTCGTTCTGAAGAATCTATGCAACAGATTCAACAGAATGTAGACGAAGATCGTATGGAGAGGATGGCACGTGAATCTGAAGCACAAGTTGCTGAAGAAGCTGCAGCCACTCCTACTCCTATCCCTCAAGTAGAACAACCTGCTACGGCAGAGATACAACCGCAACAAGTTCCACAACCCGAGGCAGCTACGGCACCTCAAGAACAAGGTGGATTGTTTGGCACTGGTATTGGTGCTGGACTTACCTATATGGGACAACCTTTAGGTGAAACAGGTCAACAAGTTGAGCAACGTTTAAGTGCTCCTGGTCAAGGTCTTTTTGACTTTGCAGCAGATTTAGCTAATAAATTTTTACCAAAAAGTGCACAAATTCCTACAGCAACTAAATATGAAGATAACGTAGCACAAGCTGCACGTCAAATTTCTTCTGTTGTCACACCTAATTTACTTATTGGTCGTGCAGGAATGGCAGCAGGTACAGCTGCTCAAGCACGTGTTGGCTGGAGTCTAGGTAATACTGGATTCATGCGGTTTATTGGTGCTCGTGGCGTCGAAGCAGGTACTGGTGTACTTGTCGGTGCTGTTAGCAGTGAATATGAAGAAGGTGATAACCTTACAGGTTCTATTAAAAAAATGTTGCCATCTCAATGGGATTTTATTCCTGATAGTATGGCTACTTTAAATGGTGATACTCCTGACATTAAACGTCAAAAAAATATTAATGAAGACCTTTCACTTGGTTTTTTAATCCCTTTTGTTGGTTCTTTAGGTAAATTAGGTTCTGCTTTAGGTGAAGTAAAAGAACTTTTTCCTACTCGTGTTGTAGGTAAGACACCAAAAGCTCAGGCTTGGATTGATGATGCAGCACCAGTTGCTGATGATTTAGATGACGTTACTCGTTATGCATTAAAACAAGAAGATGCATTAGATGAACTAGGTATGTATAACCTGTCTAAAAATCCAGATACTGATGTAGCACTTAAAGGTGTTCATGATCTTTTTGATTGGAATGAAGTAGGACAACGTAGTGTAGATGATTTTGGTATTGTTGGTGCTAGCCTTGATGCAGTACGTATTTCTAAAAACTATGATACTGTATATGGCCGCCTAGGATCGGTTGCAAGCCCTCCTGCAATCAAGCATGGTGTAAGTACACCTATGGGCTCTGAAGAGGTCACTCTAGGGCTTACACGGCAGCTTAAGGATGCTGATGAGTATGGGATGGAAGCTAAAAACTGGAGCATCAAATTTGATGAAGTTGTTGCTCAAGGAGAAAACCTTGCTGTTGAGTTATTTGACCCTTCAATGGGTGTAAAACAACTTAGAGAGATTCTTGATCCTTACATTCTTAAAGGTGCAGATGGTGTAGAATATGTAGCAGAAGAAGGTTATGCTGCAATGTTCCGTGCTGTATCTAATTACAGTGATGATATGTCTGGCATGGATATTGCTCGTGCTCAATCTTACCTTGCTACATCTCTTGGCGGTCAAATCTCTGACATTGCTGAAGGTATGCGTCTTAATCGTGGTTCTAGATCCGTCTATAATGCACAAGAACGTGTTAAAGATAACTTGATGTATCTAATGAAACTTCAAGGTGTTACTCGTTATTATGCTAAAAAGAAAGCAGCCAGCACTAAATTGTTCAATAAATTATCTAAAAAAGGTGTAGTAGTGCCTCCATCTGCAGCAGATCCTGCTGAACTTGATAACGTTATTAACAGCATTCAAAAAGAAGTAGAAGTGTTTGGTGAAAACCTAGACTATCTAAAAAACACAAGTCCTAAGACTGCTGAAGCTTTGATGGAATTATACGAGCTTAGTGATGGTAAAATTAATAGCATTTCTAAACTAAACGATGATATTCAACATGCGTTTACTAAGTTTCGTCCTCTTTATGATGGGCGTCCTGATGCTCCTAATATTATGATGCAAGCTGTTAGAGGTAATTTCTTTAACTCTATTCTGTCTTCTTTTGGTACAGGTGCACAAGCTTTGTACGGTAACCTTGGTGGTACTGTAGCTGAACCTATTACGTACTTTGCTGGTGCATTGTTACGTCGTGATATGGATTCTCTTCAACGTGGTTGGATGGCGTACAGTGCATTGTGGGATACTCAAAAGAAAGCAATGCCTTACGCTGGTAGAATGTTTATGAAAGCATCCCAGAATCCTAATGCTATAAAGGGTCAGACTCGTCTTGATATAGTTGTACAGTTTGAAGAAAAACTTTCTGCATATAAAAAGATCGCAGAAGAACAAGCTGAACAAGGTAAAGAAGGTTTTAAATATCTTATTAATCAATATGAGATGATGAAACAAATGGAACAAGATCCTGTATTTAGGCTTATTCCTAATTCTTTTACTGGTCTTGACGGTTGGACTAACTCTACAATTGCTAATGGTCATGCACGTTTCCGTGCTATGAGTGAATTAAAACGTCTTGGTGAAGAAGCAACGCCTGCACGTATTAAAGAATTAGCAGATGCTGAATATAACAGTATGTTTGATGCTAATGGTATTATTACTGATAAAGCTGTAAAATACAATTCTAATGAAATTGCATTGAACCTTGATACTGATATGGTCAAGAGTTTAGATGAATTACTTAGGCAATGGCCTGGTGCTCGTATGTTCTTTATGTTCCCTGGAACCATGGCTAACATGGTGAAGCAACTAGATGACTATGCACCACTACCACTAAAGTCTTTTCAAAAAGATGTTAATGAATTAGCTTATACTTCTGTAGCTGATTTTTCTGGTAACCCTGAACTGATAGATAATATTCTCAGCAGTCGTGGGTTTGATCCAGGCAAAATGGATGCAGGTACTAAATTAGATGCTATCATTGATTTAAAAAATAAAACTTTAGGCAAAAAAGCTGTAGGTACTTTTATTACTGGTACTATTGTTACAGGGTTGTTGATGGGTAAATTAGAAATAACTGGTGATGGTCTTTATGATCGTAGCGCACAAAGGTCTCGTCAAGCAAATAGTGATTGGGAACGACGTACTGTTACCGTTGGTGGTGTGCGTCTGAACTATGAAACTATTCTTGGTCCTGGTCTTGCTAACTGGGTTGCAGCTGTAGTTAATACTGCAGACAATTTTGATATGATTGGTGAAGGTGTTACAGAACATACGTTTGAAAAACTTGCTTTTATTCTTGGCGGGTCTTTAACAAACCAAGCTCTTACATCTTCTTTAAGACCTTTAGTTGAATTAGCTGCTGGTAACTCATTTGAAGCAAACCGTTGGTCTGCTGGTATGATTAACTCTCTTGGTCCGCTTGGAGGGTTACGTAATGAAATGGGTCGTGTGCTTGATGGAGGTTTAAAAATTGTTGACGACGACATAAAAGCTCATATGGCAAACCGAAATCAAATTGCTGGTGTACTAGATCCTGCTAATCGTCTGCCTTATATTTACAGTCCAATTACTGGTAAAGTTGTCAATCAATATAATTTAGCCACTAGACTTTGGAATTCTTACTCACCAATTAAGATATATCCTGGTCAAAGTAAAGAAGAAAAGTTTTTACAAGACATTGAATTTGATATTTCCACTACATTTAAAAAACGTGATGGTGTTAAACTTCTACCTGCAGAGCGTTCCGAGCTATTCCGTTTAATGGGTGAACAAGGTTATTTACGTAAACGTATTGCTGCTATTAGCCACTCTGCTAATTCTCGAAATACTATTGAACTTTTAAGGACTGCACGTAAAAGTGGTGTAAGTTCTGAAGATACATCATTAGATAAATTTAATCTTGTTCATTATGATCTTGGGGTGGCCTTACGCCAATCTGAAAAAAATGCTTTTGCCGCACTAGATAGTGATATGCGTATTGCTATTGAAACACGTCGTCAAGCTAAATTAGCAGCTGAAGCTGCTGCTGAAGGAGGTAGAATACCTGCTTTAGAGGGAACAATTAACATGTACCGTAACTAACAATGGCAACTACATCAAATACTATAACAGCTACGGCTGGACAAACTGAATTTTCATTTTCATTTCCATACTTAAAAAAAGAAGCCATTCAAGTAACAATTGATGGTGTTGTAACAACTGCTTTCACTATACCTGATAACAACCCTACTACTGTTGTATTAAATAGTGGTGCTACTGCTGGGCAAGTAATTAAAATTTCTCGTTTTACATCTACTAATGCTGTTGCTGCTACATTTTTTTCTGGAGGAGCAATACGTGCTGAAGATTTAAATGAAAATTTTGACTCTATTTTGTATATTACACAAGAAAGAGAAAACCAAACAGATGAAATTATTCAAGGTAACTTGCCCGATAATACAATTAACGGGACAAAACTTGTTAACCTTTCAGTAAGTGGAGCTAAACTTGCTGCTAACGCTGTAAGTTCAGATAAACTTGCACCTTACACCTACACTGGTGGAGTAGCACAAACCGTACAGGCTCGACTAGAGCAGAGAATAAGTGTTAAAGATTTTGGTGCTGTTGGTGATGGTTCCACTAATGATACTGCTGCTTTCCAAGCTGCTGTTGATGCAGTACAAGCTGAGCGTATTTTTCTTCAAACAACAAATGTAACTCGTTGTCCAACCGCTTCTATTTATGTCCCAGCTGGTAACTAT
>VMHT01079427.1_pt1 | contig 13073 bp, 12 predicted proteins | sample 4693611 | NCBI WGS metagenome assembly VMHT01 (sample SAMN12280063, study PRJNA550983) | marine metagenome | isolation source: seawater sampled from same location over 5 years 0.02-0.2 micron viral filtrate | place: USA: collected off the coast of southern California halfway between the port... ... | reverse complement strand
TTAATCTCAGAGGTTGGGAAGTATATCCGTATCTTCAGCCAGTTATTGTGGACGGTATTGCTTATTGTAAATGTTTCACTAGCGGTGTCATGGGCAGGCCAGTCACTAATGCAAAGCTACTGCTCCAAAAGAAACATATGTCATGCGTCATGGGACACGTACAAGACAGAGACATAGCCTTTGACAGAAACGCAGCAGGACAACGAATGACATCCTTGTTTGCAGGTATCTACTATCAGCATGACGAGGAGTATCTTAACCCACAAACTAACGGATCATGGTCTGGGCTGTGGGTATTCAACGAGGTAGACAACGGCACGTTTGATGAGATGCCTGTGTCTATGTCTTACCTGCGGAGGAAGTACGGTGCTAACTCTTGATGAGATACTAGAACGTGTTGCTTCAAGGTACGATGAGATAACAATCATGGAAGCCTTAGAGATAACATCAGAAGAGCTAGTCGAACGCTTCTCTGACAAAGTAAACACTAACAGTTGGAAGTTTGATTTGGAGGAAAGGCATGAGTCTTAACGATGCAACACCAGAAGAATGGAACACAGCCAGCAAGACAGCCTACGGCAAGCTATACCACCCTAACGACACAGCTATCAAACGTCAGGTAGGTGGCGACCATTACAACAGGTACGAGATACAGCCAGTTGATTTTATTCTTGCAAACAAGTTGGATTGGTGCGAGGCCAACGCAGTCAAATACATTACTAGGTGGAAGGACAAGAACGGAGTAGAAGACTTACGCAAAGCTATTCACTACATTGAGATGCTCATTCAGCGAGAGATACAGTGAAGATAGTAGAAGGTAAGTTTGGAAAGAAAGAAGACACAAGTATTAAAACATCTGAGTTTCTTGCAGCCCTAGCTATAAGAAGCTCTGAGTATGAGGAAGAAGAAAGACCAGTTAAGTGTGTTGTTATTATGTACGAAGACGGAGAAGTATTTGAAGTCACCGCTACAGAGCAATACCCAGATGGTGTATACTTACTTCTTGGATTAGCACAGGCCGCAATAGTACACGAAACTTTAGGGATAACTTAATGGACGCATATCAACAGTACATACACAAGTCACGCTACGCACGATACCTACCAGAAGAACAACGACGAGAGACATGGGAAGAAACAGTCAATCGTTACATTAACTATTGGGTAGACAAAGGACACCTCAACGACTTTGAAGTAACAGAAATCTTTGACGCTATCAGTAAGCTGGATGTCATGCCTTCTATGCGGGCCTTGATGACAGCAGGAGAAGCACTGACGCGTGACAACGTAGCAGGTTTTAACTGTAGCTACCTACCTATAGACCACCCTAAAGCATTCGATGAGATGATGTACGTCCTCATGTGCGGTACAGGCGTAGGCTTCAGCGTTGAGCGTCAGTACATAGCTAAACTACCAGACGTAGCGGAGACATTCCATGCAACCGACACAGTTATTAATGTTGACGATTCGAAGATCGGATGGGCGAAATCGTTTAGGGAGTTGGTATCATTGTTGTATTCAGGTCAAGTTCCCCGATGGGACGTTAGCGGAGTACGACCTGCAGGCTCCACGCTCAAGACTTTCGGAGGTCGTGCAAGTGGCCCTGAACCACTCGTCGATCTATTCAAGTTCACAATTGAACTCTTTCAAGGATCTGCTGGTCGAAAGCTTAGCTCCCTTGAATGCCACGATCTTTGCTGTAAGATTGCTCAAATCGTCGTCGTTGGAGGGGTCAGGAGAAGTGCTCTCATCAGTCTCTCTAACCTCACAGACGATAGAATCAGACGAGCCAAGTCAGGACAATGGTGGGTAGATAACCCTCAACGTGGGCTGTCTAACAACTCAGCCTGTTACACAGAGAAGCCTGACTTTGAGGCGTTCCTAAACGAATGGACTAGCTTATATGAATCACGATCTGGTGAACGAGGTGTCTTTAGTAGAGTGGCAAGTCAAAAGCAAGCTGCACTCAACGAGCGAAGAGATGCTACCTATGATTTTGGAACTAATCCATGTAGTGAAATCATCCTCAGACCCTACCAATTCTGTAATCTGTCAGAAGTTGTGGTCAGGCCATCCGATACGCTCGCTAGTCTCAAACGAAAAGTACGCGTTGCGACTATCCTTGGAACTTTACAGGCTACCCTCACAGATTTCAGATACCTCCGAAGAATCTGGAGACTAAACACAGAGGAAGAGGCTCTGTTAGGTGTGTCACTGACAGGTATCATGGATCACCCAATGTTGTCTGGGCGTAAAGACAAAGCAAAACTCAAGAAGTGGTTAACGGAGATGCGTAATGAGGCTATTGTTACTAATGAACAATGGGCTAAGAAGCTGGGTATCAACCCTTCTACAGCAATTACTGCGATTAAGCCTAGCGGGACTGTTAGTCAGTTGGTCGATAGTGCTAGTGGTATCCATCCTCGGTATAGCGATCAATATATTCGGAGGGTTAGGGCAGACGCTCGTGACCCACTTTGCTCTGTCTTAGAGGACGCTGGTGTCCCTGTGGAGGACGACCTAATGTCCCCTAGTACAAGGGTATTCTCCTTCCCTATCGCCTCTCCAGAGGGCGCTGTGACAGCCTCAGACATGGGTGCTATGGAGCAGCTAGACTTGTGGGAGATATATCAGGACTACTGGTGTGAGCACAAGCCGTCTATGACCTGCTACTACCGTGATGATGAGTTCCTTGAGGTGGGACAGTGGCTGTACAACAAGTTTGATAAGGTGTCAGGCGTTAGTTTCCTGCCTTACTCAGATCACAGTTATGCTCAAGCCCCTTATGAACCTGTGGATAAGGTCACCTTAAAAGAACTAAAGAAGGGTTTCCCTACAGAGATATCGTGGGATATAGAAGAGGCCAGCGACATGACTGAAGGGTCACAGCAACTGGCCTGCACAGGTAATAACTGCGAGTTGTAAATATTCAAGGGCGTAGGAGGGTTTATTTAACTCCAGTTAAAACTCTTCTACGTCCTTGAATCCTGCCATTAAGTTAAGACCTTTTTCTCTTACCTTTTGATTCCACTTCCTGTCCTCTAACGACTGTAGCCAAGAAGCACCAAACCTTTTGTTACCCTCTTGGATAAACTCAGCCAACAACCCTCCATTTGCACCGGGGTGAGAAGCTCTAGACGCTTCGCGCTCTAGTAACCTTTTCTGCACAAAAGCGTCTTCGTTTTGAAACATTTGTGAAGCTACTAACGCACCTAGCTGACGATCAACGTAAGGTAAAGTTATTTCTCTTAGCAAAGAAGTTTCTGCTGTGTTTAGTTTAATACCCATAAACTTAGAATCAACAACAGGAATATTAGCTTGTGTTCGGTAAATATAACGCTGTACTTCTGTTTGATTAGTAATAGGAGTTGCTTTAAGTTTAAGTATAATCTCTGCCCAATTAGATTCTTTAGTGGACACCCCACTAACACGACTAGTATCTAAAGGTAGTTGTTCCCTGAGAAAAGGAATACGCTGTTGTACCTGCTCCATAGGAGTACGTGCTAGTCTTTCTTGTCCATCAATAATACGGGCCAAGTCTGATACACCAGTAGGTATAAAACCTTTAGCAACGTCAGTACCTAATTGTTGTAAACCTCCAGAAAGCCCTTGATTATTGTATCTAAAGTAATCTAAAAAACTAACTGCACTTTCTAAAACAGTTTTGTTTGCGGTGGCGTTTAGAAGCGATATAGCTGCTTCATCTAAGGCTACAGTCACTCTGTTGTACTCTGGATCGTTTGGTTCATAATCTTTAAAACGCATAATCCCTTCCCAAAAATCAACGTACGAACCAAGAAAAGAACCCATAGGTTCGAACCTATCGTAAGAAACGTAAGTACCGTCCATAAGAACTGATTTTTCAGGAATACCTGCTTGTTGCCACAGCTTTCTTTCTTCAGCGTCTTTTGCTGTTCCAGTTATAAAAGGCATACCATCTTTATTAGCGGTCATAAATAATATACCTAAAGGAAGCATAATAGAAGTACCCATAGCAACACGAACTAAGTAGTCATCATAGTCTTGTATCTCATAAAAGACTTTACCTTCCCTCATTTTTTTCCTTAACTGTTTAGGACGCATCCAAGGAATCATAGCTATAGGAGTATATGACAGTCCATCAACAGCAATGTTGTAAGGGGTTTTAGTAAAGGGCGTTTGGCTGGCTATTGTAGCAGCAGTAAGTTCTTCCCCGAGTGTAAAACCTTTTCCTAATTTAGACTTTTCTCTATTAATAGCGTTAACTAAATTTGGGAGTCTTTTATGAAGAGGTGCATTAGGGTCTACTGGCAAACGCCGTTGGAAAGTCATGTTTAAAGCAAACTCACGTATGTCTTCATAAGGTATGTCTTCTTCAGAAAACAGATCCTTAAACATTTCGTTGCTCTTTTTTTCTAAAGCAAGTGAAGCCTGACGTACTGCCCTAAACCTTGCACCTTTTGTTTGCTCTGCAGCAAGTTCGTATTCACCTTGATACCTAGCATTATGCACATCCATAATTTCTTTAAAGTATTTAGCGTGTAATTCATCAACATATTTTTTCTTAGAAGAATCTGCAACAACAGAATAGGCATCTTTAATAGCAAGCTTTCTAGCTGTTTCAGACAGTTTAATTAGTCGAAAATATACTTTGGCTGATTCGTCAACAGCCACTGCAACTCTTTGTGGAATAGTTGTCCATCCAAAACCATAAGGAACTTTTTGATTAGTCATATACTCTATGTCAGTAAATATTCTTGATACTTCTTCATCTGTTAAATTAATAGAGTCTACAAACTTTTCAACATCAATGTCTTTTAAATTAGAGTCATTAGCAATCCAAGACTGTACGTAAATTTGTTTAGCTTGCTTTACAATTTCTTCTTTAGATACACCTCTTTGTCTAGCAATAAGATTAATGTCAGCAACATCAGAAGCTAATCCAGATTTATAAGCCGCTGCAAAATATCTAGCCATGTTTGTCATAAGTTGAGCGTCTTTACCAAGCAAGGCGTAGTGAGCCGCCATAGTATTAACCACACCGTTTCTAATCATAGAATTGGGAACATACATACCTGCTTGACCCGCTGCACTAAAAACATTAGCGACAAACATACCACTAGAACCTAACATACTATTAGAATACATACTAACTAATGTTGACAAAACAGTCCATTCTCTAGTACCACCGTTGTTTAAAATTGACCTTATAATATCAGGACGCATTTCAACAAACTCGTCGGGTACAGAGTCAATAGCAGCTAACATTCTATCTACCGCTTCTTCGCATTCTTTTGATATAACTTTTCTAGCTTTTTTAGCCACAATCTACCCCAAATAAATTCGTAATTAATTGACCTTTATTTATACGTCTTGTGTTTTCAGCGGTAAACTGCTTGGTTTTTTTAGCTTGCGTTAATACATGAGAAGCTGCAGTTCCATTAGTTCTACGCAATTCAGCAACATATGTATTTAAATATAAATCTCGCAGTAAATCAACCATATCCTCACTATCAGTAAGACCTTCTCTTTTTAGTTTGCTAATTTGACGAACTATTTTATCTATTCTATTTTCAGCTTCAAGAAATAAAGGCCGTAGTGCCTCCATTACTTCTGCACTAAGAATCGTTCCTTTCTGCTCCATTAATAAGTCAAGAAGAGTATCATACTCTCTAGCAATAAAACCTTCTTGCTTTAATAAACGAGCGGATTCTTCTAGATTTTCAAAACTAAAATTGTCAATACTTGGTAGGTTTTCATAAGCCCATAGAGCGTCTTCTTCATCTCCCCCTACTGCTTTAGCAGATAAATTTAACTGACGCCGTTGTTCTGTAGCTTCAGCCAAAACTGCTCTACGACCTTTTTCTTCTGCAGTCATTGGCTCGTCACGGCCTACGTCAACACCTCTAGGATCTTCTGATCTTTTACGTGCAGTAGACTCAGCCATTGTTCCTGCTTTAAGGGCTTGTGCCTCGTCAACTCCCATAGCTGCTTCATCAGCATATTGAACAGAAGGACGAACACCAGCAGAAGACAAAGCAGGTGGAGCATCTAAACCAAGACGAGGACTAGAGTGACTAGATAACTGAATGTAATTCAGTTTGTTTGCTGCATCAGTAACAGGATCACCAGTAGGTTTAGGAGGAGGAAGAATAAACTCAATGTCTGCTCCTGTGGTGTTGTGAAACTCTATTCTATTTTTTATAGCTGCTAACTTCCGTGGATTGTTGTAAAGTTCACCGTTAACCTGAACGCGGTAGCCACCATTAGGAGAAAAGTCAAGACCAGTAAGAGTATCAACTTCTGTCTCTAGCTCTCCTATACGTCTTTCTGCTCTTTCTATACGAGCTTTAGCGCCTGCCTGTCCCGGTTGCAACTCAGCAGAACGAGAAGCTAGTCTATTGATCTGGTTCTCAAGCTGTACTACTTGTTCGTCTACTTCCCTAGACTTTTTGTTAGCACGATTAAGTTCATTTTTCTTAGCTTGCTCTAACTTTTTAATTTGAGCTTCAATTGGCTTACGCTTCTTACGTCCTACAGTAGCAGCTTTGGTTTTAAGGTCTGCTAACTGCGTATCAATGTTTTGAATTTTTAAAGTAGAAGGAGTAGATTGAGTAACCTGCGGCTCAATATCAAAAGTAACTTTTGTTACAGGAGTTTCTTTAGGCTGTACACGCCCACCAGATAGAGTCTGTGGCACAGGCTGTGGTGCAAGTTTAGGAGGAACAACTGGAGCAGGTTTAGTCAACCTAGAAGCTACTTGAGCGCCTTTTACAACACCTGCAGGAACAGCAGTAATACCCGTACCAAAAGCAGCACCTATCCCAATGTTACGTGTACGGCTGTCACCAAACTCTTCGTAAGTAGGGATTAAACCTCCAGTAATGCCTCCTGTAAAAGTGCCTCCAAGAACACTACCAGCGACAGGCATACCACGCGCCACGAGCATACCTGCTTTAACAGCGGGTACTGCCGCTCCAGCAGTAACAGGATCTGTAAACCCACCTGCGGCTAGACCACCAAAGTAATCAGGTAATGCACCCTCTCGGGATACTTCCACACGATTACGAAACTCTTCAGCAAAAGTGTTTTTTAGAGATGGTATAAATGAACCTATAATAGGCGCTCTTGATAAACCTTCTGAAATTGTTTTTACTGAGTCTAATGCTCCTTCTTCTGCTCCAATTTGCATAGCCCTAGAAGGACGAGTAATAGGAATAGCAGGCACACCACCACGCCCAGAAGCTTCGACATTGTACTGAGTCTTTTCAGCTTCTGTTCTGGGGCCAAGGCGCTGTGCTTCAAGAGAAACAGCAGCGTTAACTACGCGAGAACGTATTTGCTCTGGTATAGATTCAACAGGTGTATCACTAAATAAAATAACTAACGCCTGTTCAGGTATTTCCTCAATAGGCGTATTTTTGTATTGTTCAGCTAATTTCTGTTTAGTTTGCTCTTTATTAGAGTAGTTGTCTATAGTCTCATCAATGACGTCAAGGTAGTCTGTGTACTTTTTAACTACTGAGGGCATTAAAATTATTCCTCCATTTCAGCGTTAACTAAACTGTCTACCAATCCCGGAGCAAGCTGACCTAGTGTGCCTTCTCCGGGAGGCGGAGTGTAACCATCATTATCATCGTCATCGTTCTTTGAAGGCGTAAGCTCGCCCCTTCCTATAACTCTTTCGGCACTATACTTTATAAAATCTTGCATCCACTTAGCATCAATTTTACCAGTTGCGGGATCAATAGGCGCATTAATTTGTTTTGTTGAAACTTTGCCAGTGTCTCCAAAACTGTAAACAGCCATTTGTTCTTCTGTTTCAGCTTTTGGAATGTAAGTTATTTGTCTAGTTGGGCCTTTATGTTTAGCCGCTCTTAAATCAACTGAATTTTTTTCTAAACGGGCCATAACAGTAGTAGCTTCGTTTAAGTCTTCTGTAGTAGCTACTACAGACTTCCAAACTTCACCTCTGTTTGTTGCCGTAATTTCACTACCTTCATCTTGAAACTTAGCTAAATACTCGTTAGCTGGTTCTTGTTCTAATTTTGCTTGTAGTCCTAAAAACCTTTGTTCAGCCGCTTCATAATTACCACGTTGTACAAGAGTTCCAATACCAGAATCATAATCAGCAAGATTTGCAAAATAATCTCTTTTAAAAGCCTTTTGACTATTAGTTACAGCTAAGTCTATAGCTCCTTGTGCAGTAGTAATTGTACCTGCGTTAATACCTCTTTTAACATCTTCTGAAATTTCTGGATCAATGTTATTATCTGTGAGCCATTGTTGAAACGCGGAAGCCACTGAATTTTTAGCCGCTTGTTTTTGATTAAGCTGTTGGAGTTGTGCTGTTTGCTCTAAAATTTGATTAGGAGGAACACCAAGTCCTTGCAAACTACCAACAAAATCCCGCGCTACTTTTGGAGTAAACATACCCTCATTAGCCATTTGTTGAGCAGCTAGAGTACCACCTAAAATGCCTTTGTCTCTACGCTCTTGTTCTTCGCGTCTTTTTATAACACCCGGAGCAGCACCTGCTTTATAAGCTACTCCCTGAACGCTTTGAGTCAACATAGAATTGTTTATTGACCTAAGAAACTCGTCTGAAAATTTAGGCATTAGTCAACTCCTTATGATGTAAAAGAATCAATAGAACCGCCAAGCAACCCAGTGCCTGCCGCGCCTAAAAGATCCGCTGCTTTTTGCTCTGCAATTAATTGAGCTTCAATAGCAGACATTAGTGTTTCACCATATGTACCAGTACCGTACATTTGTGCTTGTTGTTGCATTTGTGGGAACAGTTGAGTACCCGATTGAACATTAAGAAGTTGAGCTTGCGGTAAATATGCAGAACCTAGCGCAGACATACCAAGCTGCTGTTGCTGTGCTTGTTCAGCTTGGGCTTGTTGAATAGACATTAGAGATGCTCTGTTACGGGCTTCTGCTTGTGCTTGTTCCATTGCAAACGCTTCAGGAGTTCCACCAAACATACTAGTACGTACACCCAGCCTACCTTGATTCATCAGCCGTTCTTCTAACATTAAACGCTGACGTTCTTCTTCTGGACGCTGTGTAGCACGAATACGATCATATACATCAGCTTCTCTCATTGCTGTTGGCATAGCAGATTGATCGAAAAATTGATTAGACTGTCCCATTAACATACCTTGCAAGGCTTGTTCTTGAGGAGATAAACCAAGAGTAGCTTCAGTACCTGATACCTGCATTTTAGGTTGTCCCGTTAAAGGATCTATAACAGGCTGTCCCGTTATAGGATCTGTAACAGGAGACATCTGAGGGCCAGTATTAAATTGACCTCCAGTAGCAGAAGTAACAGTAAAAGGTTTAAACTGAGTCATAGGTAAAAGCGTTTCTGCAATGCCTTCAGCTTCAAGTTTTGCGGCATCACCTACGTCAAGTAAACGATCATAAGCAGCTTTAGTTAGCAAGCCACCTGCAGCACCCATGCCCAAACCCATAGCATTGTCTTTGGCAAAGCCATAAACGGATTTGGCCGCATCAATTAAATCTTGTGACGTAATTGCCATTAGTAAGTACCCCCATCAATCGTTCCTGTTGACAGAGTTCCCGTAAAGGTTAACGCAGGGATCGTCACAGTTCCTGTAAAAGTAGGAGATGCTATGTTAGCCTTAGTTGCATTGGCTGTAGCAATAGCGTTGAACTCAGTGTCAAACTCACTACCACGAATAACTTTGCTGCTATCTCCAGAGGGTAAACTGTCTTTAGCGGTAAAGTTTGTTGTCTTTGTATAATTGCTCATACTGTTTTACCCATTAATGCTAATACGTTAATTTCTTGGAGAGACAATGCAAAGCCGTCTATGTCGGCCTCTATGCCAATAGTAATCACACTACCATTCCCTGTGCCTGACACAGCGTTTTTAGTGGTTAGTTCTCCACCTGTATATTCACCTATATTAAACTCATCAACTCCAAAGAAAGCAGGCGTTTGGTTGCCCACCAAAAATTGGTAAGTTTTAAAAGCTGTTCCAAAATCGTAAGCCCATTTTATAAACACTGTAGCGCCTGCTGCGCCAACAATCGTAGGTCTAACTTTCTTTAACATTTTAATTTTTGCAGGCTCACCAAATGTTAAACCCGGACTGTAGTACCTAAACCGATAAGAAGAAGTGTTATCCTTAAAACCTGAATATTGACCAAGACCGTCAAACGTACCAATAAACAACGTACCATCTATTTTACGCTCAAATGATTTGTGACCTACAGAGGGCCAACGAGTAACTCTATAAGCTCCATTTTCTAACGCGCCTTTAAGATCAAAACAATAAACAGTTGATTGACCGGGAAAAACAATTAGATAAAAAGAGTTTTCAGGGCTGTACACAGAAGCCGTAGGTTCACTTCTTGATTCAATTACTGCAATTAACTCTGTCTTAATATTTAAACTAAGATCAGACATAGGAAGAGATTTTTCTTGAATAGTACGCCCAAGACTTCTCAAACCTGAATTAGACATAAACAATACATCTGTACCAATGTGTTGTACAGAGTTTCTACAGATGCACCCAACGCCTGCAATAGTGTCTTCTATTACCATACTAGCAGGACTAGAAGCTCCTGAATAAACAATAATACTGTGCTTACCAAAAACAATAAGTAAATCGTTGTGAGCAGCTAATGCTCTTACTTCGTCGTATCCATCAGGCCATGCTTTATTTACATCTATAGAACCACTAGAGCCGCCAGTAAAAGCACTACCGTCTAAAAGGTCTGACCAATATATAGTCTGGGTGTCAGTTGCGTTGTCTACAATAAACAAACGACCATAAGCTGCTAAAGCTTCGTGACATTTAAAAGTTGCGTTAGTAGCTCCGCTATTTGCTACAGTAAATGTACGTAATCCTGTAGCGTTGTCATACACCAGAGGATCGTAGCCGCGCTGAAAGAAGTAAGCCTTGTCATTAAAGTTTACAATTTTCCAGTTGTTAGCTGAGATAGTGTATGATCCGGGCGTAGCATCAGTCAGGGTAGTAGTCCCTGTCATAATCTTGTTGTTGCCTGCAGTAAATACTACTTCGTTACCTGCGTCATCATAAAAACAATGAACCTTGTGAACATGGTCAGAACCAAGAGCAGTCTTGTTTGTAGTAATTACAGAAATACCTTTACGCGCAGCAATACGACCACGCTTGTCAATAACAGCGTTATCCGCAATGTCTGCAAATGAATGGTCTTGTGCAATCGGAGAGTCTTCCGTATTGACACCTTTAAATGCAGGAGCGACTAAATTAATACTTGTCAGGGGCTGTGCCATACGTAGTCCTTACGGAGTGTACCAAATAGTTTCTTCTGGGTGTTTCTGAGCGTCCAGAGCAACTGCATCAGATAAATACTTATCAGCAATAACAAAATATTCAGCCGCTGTTGTACCGCCTGTTTCGCCCCGTTCACGCGCCAGTAGAGCTATTGCCATGTGGATTACTGGTTCACTGGGTATAGCTAAGGTGTCTGTGTCAGCACTTAAAAGGTCATTACGTAGCGCACACTTAAACTTTAAACTATAAACAGCATCTGGTTTTGGGTACACATCAATCTGTGTGTCACCGTTTGAGTCTACACCGTTAAATGTGTAGTACTCAGGAGTACCAGAAACAGGAGTATTAATTAAGTATTGCTCGTCAAACCACACTTGAGTTTGATACTGCATTGTAAGATTAGACGTATCGTTAATTGCGTTTAGTACTTTAACTTTATTTTGTGAGCCTGTTAATGAATAAGTGTAATCATCAGCAGCCGTTGTAATTGTAAGTGTAGTTCTTAACGCTGACCAATCCCACGCAGACTCTACAAGTTTTTTAGAATCATTAACAAAATCACCTACCATTTTGCTATAGGTGTTAGCTGTTACGTTATCTACCTCATCTTCACGTAGGCGTCTAAGTACATTGTTCACTAAAGTTAAATAAGTCATACTTTGTTACCTGTCATCATCCCACCAATAACATCTGTTATAAGAAGGTTATTAAGTACTTTAACGTAATCTATCTTAGGAGATTGAGTAATTTGTGAAACTTGAGGCGCTGCATAATTAATATTCATAGGGGTAGAAGGAGAAAAATTATTTGTCACCATGTTATTACCGCCCATCATTCCAGAAGAACTTAAATTTTGATCAATGCTTCCTAAACTTTCTTGGGTAGTAATAGGTGCGTTATTAGTGGTGACTACGTCATCAAATTCTCCAGTAGGGCCACCGTAATAGTTATCAAAACTAATAGTACCTTCAGGTAGAGGCTCTTGAGGATCACCTTTAGTATTAACCCATCCCATCGTCCCTAACCAAATCCAGTCACCTTCTTCTCCAGTGTTAGGATTAAAAGTATACTTAGCTCCCGGTTCACCCTGATAAATACCGTGACGATTACGGGTTGTTCCTTCGTACTGAGGAGACTCGTCTACAAAACCCATTGTCCCAAGAAAACGGAATGTTCCCCGCTGACCCGTGTTGGGGTTTACGTCATAAGTAACTCCGGGTTGTCCTGAGTAAAGCCCATTAGGGAGTTGAGTAACGCCCGGAATATTTGCGGGGTCGCCACCATATTTTTCATTAATATATAGAGGACTATATGCTTTTTGTTCTTCAGGTGTCATAATTAAACAATCTCGTCAAATAAACTGTTTTTCCGTGAGGGAGTGCTAAGACGGTTTTCAAGATTTAGTAAACCTTGCGTCCAATCGCCTTGAAAAATTTCCAAAAGAGGAGGCACTGGTGGAGCATCATAACTAAGTGTTTTTATGCTTCCTTTATAAGGGGAACGAGAAAGCATCCCTTCTTTTCCACTACCATCGCCGTTGCCTTTACCATCACCGCCCTCGCCTTCTCCTGTACCATCATCACCTTTACCGTCGCCGTTTTCACCAGACTCACCCGACCCATCATTGCCGTCACCAGTTGTGTTCGGATCATCGCAATATTTATCGTAATAAATTTGACCAAACCCATATTCTTCTGGACGGCCTTCTGAACAAAGTTGATCTGTAGAATCAGTTGGCGTTGTGTCTGAAGGAGTGTCAGTTGTATCTGTTGTTGTATCTGTTGTTGTATCTGTTGTTG
>VMHT01065970.1_pt1 | contig 13074 bp, 22 predicted proteins | sample 4693611 | NCBI WGS metagenome assembly VMHT01 (sample SAMN12280063, study PRJNA550983) | marine metagenome | isolation source: seawater sampled from same location over 5 years 0.02-0.2 micron viral filtrate | place: USA: collected off the coast of southern California halfway between the port... ... | reverse complement strand
AAATTCTGTTGTCAGTTGATGTAACCCAATCACAGAAGGACTGCCAACCGCCTAACAGCTCAGATTTTTTCTGACGCTGTAGAACTGATGTTGCCATAAGAGTCCGTTATGTAATGAATAAAAAAAAACCACCGAGGTGGCTTAACATAAGTATACAATAACTATGTCATGAATCGTTGACAAATCTAATACAAAAAAAAGAGGGGAAGACCCCTCAATCTTTTAGTAATAACAGAAATTAAACAGATGTTTTTTCGTTATTTGCACTGTTTTCATAATGATAAACAGTTCCACGATAAACATGATTTACTCTGCCTGAAACCAGCTTTGTTGAAGAATTCTTTTGATCATTCTTCTTGTAAGCAATGCCTCTGTAAGTAAGTTGTTTCATAATTAAACCTAACAAAACGGTTATCCCCCCGTTCCCTGGAATAACTCGAACTGCGTCCTTAAATTAGGATGAACGACTAGTAGTGGAAACTACGTATTAATTATACACATTTTGTATCAATTATTACCGTTTATGGAGATACATGAAACATTAAGAAAGTATTAAATTTTATTAAGACAAAAAGAATCCCCTCTTTTACGGGTATTAAAGAGGGAAAACTTCGTATAGAAAAGAAAATCTTTTCAATCCTTTAATCGGGTCATTGACTGGATAAAGGGAAAAGAAATTCTTAGAGGAGTCACACCACCCACCGTTCCAAAAGGCAGTGTGATCATTTGCTGAGTGTAAGAAACAGTAAAAATTACACTCTCCTCTGGGGCTACCACTGTTCTTCTTCGCCCCTTCATTTATAATAGTGTCTATAATGGTAATTTCCACTCTAGTGTCAACTGTTTTCAAACCAAAATTTATTGGAAGTGTTGCGGTAGATTCTGGTGTGATTTCAGTTATTGATCAATCTCATATAAAAGTAGATAAAGCTGGTTCTATAAACTTACCTAGTTATAATTTGTATACAGAGATAAATACAGAGGTTGGAGATGGAGAATACAAAATCTACGAATGCAGAGATGAGCAGGGAGGATTACGTAAAATCATTATTGATATCCAATAAGACCGCTGGTCAAGATCCAAGAGAAGATTATCGTGGATGGTTAAGAAATACTCTATTTGATTTATTAGAAAAAGCAAAAGATGGAGATAAAGAAGCTGAAATGTTTATAAAAACTTCAATTAATTCACTTATTTTATGGTGTGAAATAGAAGATATAAAAATTAATTTTGATCCTTGGATTTGGCCGTACCTTGATCTTTTGGAATTAAATAATAACAATCAACGTGTCGACACGGCTCCGTGTTCAATAGAGGATTAGCTGGGGTTTTTCCTATAACTTTATATTTATTCCATACTTCATCATTTGCATGAGGTGGTCTATGCCAAAAGAATATTTTTTTCTCATGATCAATAGTCCATTCAGGATGATATCTATGCCAACGACTCCATGCTTTGAATTGTTTTTCGGGATCACCTGATGTGCAATCTAAGAAAACTACATCACCAGGTTCAACAATCCATCTGAGTTTCAACACTTCTTCGAAACCTTTCTTAATAGTCTTTAATCCTGATTTACCTACCATTTTGTTTCTTATAGACCTAGATCTTTTATTCTTTCTCTTCCAGTACCAGTCGTTTAGCTGCCTATTTGACTTACCAATAGCAAATCCTACATTCCAAATCCAAAAGCCTTTTTTAAATTCAGATAGTGGTTGAAAGAATATTTTACACCTTTGCCCCTCGACAAAAAACGTGGAGGTAGTAAACTGTCTGCGATTGGACTTTTTCATAATGGAAGAATTACTAAAAATTATTCAGCAAGACCCTGAACTATGGGAATTAGTTGAACAACTAAAACATCAAGATCAAGAACCCACAGAGTTCTTTGAAAACGTAGCAAATATGTTTGCTGTTGAATTCGAAGAATTACATAGGACAGATTTAAAAGATAAACTCTCTGCACTATTCGGAGGACTTCCAAGAAAGTCATACATTATGGTTCCTTACATTCTTCATATCGCACTTGATATGTTCTTATTAAAAGCTATACCTGATGCGGAGTCAATAAGGGATTAGTCATGCAATTCGGATACGTATTATGTGACCCGAAACGGTCAAAAATTTTGGTACTAACAAAACAGAATGAAGTTCAATTTATTCCCTCAAATAATAAGGAGAATATAAATAAAGCTTTCTGTCTACGTGATATGTCTTCTATGAAAACTTTATATATGAAATTAAAAGAAAAAAAATTAGTTGACAACCTTGATATAGTTAATATTCAGGAACTTTATAGAGCTAAATAAATGTTAAGGTTCGTCTTTGACTGTGAAACAAACGGTCTTCTCCATGAATTGGATACAGTTCATTCCTTAGTATTAAGGGATATAGATTCTGGTGATGTTACTAGTTGTTCAGATCATGATGGATATGAATCAATAGAAAATGGACTATATATGATGTCTAAGGCTGATCTATTAGTCGGCCATAATATAATTTCTTTCGACTTTCGTGCCTTAAAAAAAGTTTATAAAAGCTTTAAATTAAAGGAAAATTGCAAAATAAATGACACTTTAATACTTAGTAGGGTTCTGTGGCCTGAGTTAGAACCTGTTGATGAAGCTAAATTTTCTCATATTCCCTCTAAATATAAAGGAAAGCATTCACTAGGAGCATGGGGAGAAAGATTAAATGTAAAAAAAATAAATTTTGAAGGGTCAGATAAATATGAAGAAAGATGGGATGTTTGGTCAGAAGAGATGCAAAAATATTGTGAAGGAGATACTTTAGTATCTTTAGAACTATTTAATTATTTTGAAACTCAAAGTCTTGATCCTAGATGTTACAACTTAGAACATGACTTTGCCAGAATAATGGCTAGGCAGGAGTCATTTGGTTTTCCATTTGATGAAAAAAAAGCTTTTGCTTTAGTAAATAATTTAAAATCAAGGAGAGGAGAAATAGATGATGAGTTACAAAAAGTCTTTCCTCCAATATCTGAAGAACGCTTTTCAGAAAAGACAGGCAAACAATTAAAAACTAGAGTAACTACATTTAATCCAGCATCAAGAAAACAAACTTCCGAAAGATTGAAAACTAAATATCCTGAAATAACATTTGATCAAACAGAAAAAGGTAATGTCAAGTTAGATGATGATGTATTAGATGTTCTTGGTGAAAAATATCCTGAAGCTGCATTATTATCTGAATATCAAATGTTAAATAAAAGATTAGGACAAATATCTGAAGGTAAAGAAGCTTGGCTAAAACACTGTCGAAAATATGGTGATGGTCGTATTCACGGCTCAGTGCTTACTAACGCAACGGTATCTGGACGTTGTTCCCATAGAAATCCGAATATGAGTCAAATTCCCAGGGTTGGTGCTCCTTATGGTTCAGAATGTAGAGCTTTGTTCCATGCTCCTCACGGATGGAGACAGGTGGGAGTTGACGCTTCTGGACTCGAACTTCGTGCATTAAGTTCAGCCTTATCCTATTTCGATGGTGGAGAATATGCAAAATTAGTTAGTACTGATGGATTCGATATCCATACTTATAACGCAAAATTATTTGGAATTTTTGATGGCAATGGTGAAATACAGAAAAAAACTAGAGAACTTAGTAAGACCCTAATTTATGCTCTACTTTATGGAGGAGGACCATTTCGAATAGGTTCTATCATGGATAGCTCTCTAAGTGAGAGAAAACAAAAAGATTTAGGATATAAAACTATAGATACTTTTTATAAAAACTTTCCAGCTTTAAAACAATTAAAAGACAAAGTAGATGAAAGAGTTACTGAAAGAGGATATTTAATAGGAATAGATGGTAGACATCTACAAATTAGATCTAGACACTCAGCATTGAATCAATTGCTACAATCCACAGGTAGTCTCACTGTTAAAAAAGCAACTTGTATTCTTTATGAGGATTTGAAAGTAAATAAATTACGATGGGGTGTTCATTATGCATTTGTAGCTCATATACATGATGAGATACAAGCCTTAGTTAAACCACAACACGTTAGTCTTTACAAGAAACTTGCAATAGATTGTTTTAGAAAAGCTGGTGAATATTTTAACCTTAGATGCCCCATGACAGGGGAAGCTAGGGATGGAAAAAATTGGATGGAAACCCATTGATATAGAAAATATAAAAGGTACAATTTTTTAAAAGGAAATTAATGACAGTAAAAGAATTGAAATTACCTTTATCGGATATAAAATTCCATAAAGTACCTGTTGTTGGTCAATTTTATACCAAAACAGAAGTAGATAAGCTAATTAAAGAGGCGGTAGAGGAAGCTAGACGTATTGATGAAGAGTCTATGCGTAAACATAATAGAGATGCAACTGTTATAAGTATGATCCTTGGATTTACTACACTAGCTTTGTTTGTTGATGGTTTATTAAGACTTTTAGGTATTATCCCACCGTTTATGGATATAGATATAAGTATTGTTAATCAAATATTAGAAAAATTAAGTCTTTGACTTATTATCATCTTTTAAACCATAAAGTCTTTTAAGTTTGGCTTTTCTAGCTTTCTCCTTTTTTTCCTTTTCCATCTTGGCAGTATCTTTTAACGGCCAGCGTTGAAGTTTTAAAGCATATTTATATTTTTCTCTGTAATTCTTGGAAAACATTAATCATTAAACCTTCGGAAATCTTGGTAATCCTGCATCCATTAAATCTAATTGCCTTTTAGCTTCTGCCTTGGATGAAGGGTCATATCCAGGTGTTTCATAAATTTCTTTAGCTGTTTTATATAATTCAGGGTCTACTTGATAATCATGCATAGCAGTTAATTGAGGTGCTTGTGGTGCTCCCATAGCTGCATCTTCAGTTTCTTGTAAAAAATTATCTACTTTTTTTGTACTACTTCCACCTCCCATAATAAGCTTCAACATATCCTTAAATTTTGAATCACCTGAAGTTTTTTCGATAAATCTTTGGACATCTCGATCCTTATCACTTAATCCATATTTTGAATCGGCCATAATACTTAATAGAATAAAACACTCTCTTGTCATATTAAGATATACAAACTATTATAAATTCGCCAGTATTGACATTATGGAACAAAAATTAAAACAAAAAGAAAAGTTAGAGAATATGTCTAACGATGAACTATACAAGCTACAAGATGGCTTTATAGCCCTAAGATGTCATGCTACTCGTGGTCTTGAAAACATTGCGAAGATCATGCAAGACCGTTTCGAAAACCCTCAAGAATCATGAATTTAATTACTTTCTGTGCTATTTACAAAGGCGATACCGTTACTGAACGTGGTTTAAGAACCATGTCTTTTGAGATACCTCCGAATGGTGGTAAGAAGCCTATATCCGTTCCTATAACACTTTTACCTAGCTTTGCAGCTCAAGACACTTGTGCAGCTGGTAGATACGCAGTTGGAACTCATATGCTAATCAACGGCAGGTTATATCCTCATCCTGAAGATGGAAAAATGTATGTTGTCCCCACACAGCCCCTTATAAGTTTGAATATGGGTATGAATTTAAATCAAATTTGTATAGCTGGTTCAGTAGGCTACATAGGAGAACAAAGAAGACAGGATGCATTTAACTTTGGAATAATGTGTCAGGCTCCTCCACAAAAGAGTATTGGTCATACTTGGCAAGATAGTCTTGGATTTAAAGTTGAAAGCTGGGGTGATGATGCAGAAAGAATGAAAAAATTCTTATTTGTAGGTAGATCCTTATCACTTGGTGGGACATTAAAATTTGAAAGTTGGGTTGATAAAGATGGTAATCAAAGAAAAAATTACAAAGTAAGAGTCAGGTCAATGCAATACTCATTCTTTGGTAAAAATCAAAAAACTGAAGATATAGTGAAGAAAATTGATCATGAGGTCAAAGACCTTGTATCAAAAAATAACATTTCTGTTAAGGAAAATGTGGCCGATGACGTACCCTTTTGATAGGCTAGTTAAGTCGGTTTATCCGACGAAATAAAACAACTGAAATTATTTGACCAATTATGTCTGTATTAGACCGTTTTAAAGATACTGATAAGTATCCACGTCAAATGCGTGAATTAGGAATGCTAATTATTCTTAATAGAAGGCAAAACCCTGGAATCTTTCTAAAAGATATCCATGCAGATAGATGTGGATGGTTCGGTAAACCCTCCCAACTACCTGACGCTGAACACACAGAAGAAGAATTTGGTGATTCAGGAAAACTTGAATCAGGAATTCTATTCAGAACTCCACGTTTGATAATACTTCGTGGTGGATACAAAGATGATCCTACTTTTGTAGAGAACAGTGCAGAAAAAGGTGCTATTGAAGGACTTTACTCTGACATGAGCCATCTATGGGATGTTTGGGCACAGAATCATCCTGACAAAAACCCACCTTACAGAAGAAGACGTTTAGTTCTTTGTTATTTAGTGGATTCAAAAGGAGCACCTCTCCATAAAAAACCATTAATTCTTTCATTACATGGAGGAGCAGCAAAGATTTTATGTCAAAGATATGCTCAATTCTTAGAGCAACTTGAGGTTGCATACTCAAATGCTACTGGAGACAAAGGTGCTCAAGGATTTGGTGGTAAGATGTGTGCCTCTGTAATTTGGACTCCAACTTTTGGAAGTGAAAAATATGGAGAGACTAGAAAGTCTGACATCGCTGTACCAAAATCATGGGTTATACCTGATGAAGATACTGTCTTAAATTTCTGGCCGTCAAAAGAATCTATAATAGATGATTTTGAAGATATCTATGACACTTGTCCTCCTGAAGTTTACGCAAGTAAATTCTTCAAGCAGTGTGAACGAGAAATTGGTATTAATGCCCTAAAACCTGGGGTAGAAATTACTAATCCTGTTTTACCAGCTGCAGATAATTTAGGAGAAAGAGATGAAACTGGTGCTCTTGTAGGTGGTTTAACCTAAAACAAAGCAAATATTATTTAGGCAGAGGAGTTTTATTTAACTTCTCTGCTTTTTTTATTATCTTTTGTGCATCATCCCTAGAGAGACAACTATCCGCTTTGGTTACTAATTTTATTAACTTATAATTTTTTTTGTTTTTCATTAACCTTTATAATAATATTTTTTTATTTTTTTATCACCTTCTAACTCCACTAATCTTTTACATAAAGCTCGTATCATCGCCTGTTTTTGAATAACAATTTTTAGTAATTGCTTAGAAGCTATTTGTAAATGCTCAGGATCTTCTAGTTTTTCTAAATCTTTAGCAACCATAGTCATTGTGAACTCATCTTCTAATGTTGGCTTTGCATCATCAGGGTCAAAGGCTAGTTCAATTAACTCAAAGGCTGCCATAAGATTACATCTTTTTCTTTATTCTACTCGAATTATTGACAGGAACCGTACAGCACGTACAATTTAAACGGATTCTTTTTTATTATGGCTGACCGATTAACATATAATCAAATTTTAGAAAATAAAAAATTTATTGATGATTTATTAAATTCTGACGATTTAATTAATGATGATAAAGAGGATCTTGAATATGTTTGGAACTCATTAATTTCTCGTGAAGAATCTAAATTTGATGCAATAATTAGTGTAGTAAAAGACTGTGATAAACAAATATCAAGTAGAGAAAAAGAAATTATTGAATTAAAAAGAAATCAAAATTACTGGAAAACCAAACGTAAGAACATTATTAACATTATTAAAAAAGCATATGAAGAACAATTAATAGATTCAATGCCTACGGGAAATAAATATGAAGCAACAATTAAACGTGTAAAATCTAAATTAGTAGATAATTTTAAATTTTGGACAACTGAAGAAAGAAAAAAATTTGGTTTATATAAAACAACTATGACCAAAAGAATTTCTGACAACTCCACAGTAAATTGGAACGAAGAAACATTACCAGATACAGATTTAGTAAGAGAATCACTACAAAATGCTGATGGTGAAGCCCCTAAAGATGCTCATTTACAGAGAAAATTTTCTTTGACATATAATCTCAGGAAAAGATTAAGAATTGGTGTTTAAATGTAGATTTTATATAGACCTTTACTACAATAATAAAAACTTAAAAATCAATGAAAACTAAAGAAAAATTCAATAAATTTATCGAAGAAGCTGCAAAATCATCTGATCAACTAAATTTTATAGAGATGGTCAAAAAACAAAAAAATTTAAGAAAGATGGGAACTTTAGAGGGCTATAGTCTTTACGATTTATAAAGATTTGGTTTATGGCTTTAAATTTATTTTTTTTGGATATAGTGCGGATATTCTTAAGTTACTCGCAAATATTTAATGACAAGTTCAAAGAACTTAAAGTACAAGGGTCAAGCAAGTGAAATCCTAGATCCGATCATTTTTTCAGACTATGAGATAAAAAGTTTGAAGCACGGAAACACTGGACACATTCTTTTTAAATATCCTAGTAAAAACCATAATTGGGAACCATGCTGGACTGCTAATCTAGAAGATGCTAAAAATGGAGTAATGAAATATCAACAGTATTTAAAAAATAAAAAGTCAAAAGCTAACTAGAATCAATTCGTACAAAAAATTATGTTAATGACAGCAGATCCCAGTATGACTAAACTTATGGATGAACTAGCAAAAAGTATTCATAAGCATCTTTATGAAGTTTCTACTGAGTTCGAAGGTAATCATTTTGTTTTAACTCCGATAACAGATGTTGTTAAAAAGTTCGACAGAAATCACAGAACCATCCAAAGAAGAATTAATGCTTTGAAAGATGAAGGATTACTTGTGCCCATAATAAAGAGAAACACAATCACTCTTTATCAAATTTTCAATACGGAGGAACAATGACTACTAATGGCAATCCACGTCAAGATCCATATATTGAACATCTTGACTTTCTAGTATCTTCTTTTACGGATAATGGTAAATCTTTAAGAGGTTTTACAATAAATCCTCAAGAACTTGCTATTACTATCCTTACTTCAGGTTTATTATCAAATTCAAAACTTATGATTACTCCTGAAGATGCTATTAAATCAGCATTCGATATACATAAACGAATTCAATATCATGTAGCAAATCATCAGAACGTACAATTTGCAGCAAAAATTGAAAATGTGTTCGAAGAAAGACCTCCAGAAGTAGAGCACGATTGACTTTGAGTTAAGGCACGTTATCCTTCCAACATCCTTAGATACGCTTTTTTGGATTATAGATCACAAGGTGATACTAGGCTAACAATCAATGGGTCACGTCATTACAAAACCCCATACGGTTCATTACCCTCAGTAACAACCATACTATCTGAAACATCAGGCAGTAAAGCAGCACTTGAACGATGGGCTAAAAAAAATCCTGGAGGTCGAGAAGCCGCAGCAGCGAGAGGAACAAAAGTTCACTCTTTAATGGAAGATTATCTTTTAGGAGTAGATAAAAATCCTGAGATAAAAGATCCTGAAATAGCTGCTTTTTGGGAAGGATTACCTGATAATTTAAGTAAATTAGAAAATGTAATATGGGCAGAAAATCCAGCCAATATAGATGATTATGCATGGTGTAAAGGGTCTGATGGTATATCAAGAGTTTGGCATCCTGGATTTCATGAAGGAAAAAATTACGGATGGGCAGGTGCTCCTGACATTGTTGCTGAATATAAGGGAAATATTATCTTAGGTGACTTAAAAACAAGTAATGGTCCTTACTATTCTCAGTGGCCTGGATCTGATACACCTAAAAATGAATATGGGAAAAGAAGGGCTGGCTTTATGAAATATCAAAAATGTCAACTGCAGCTTGCTGCTTACTCTTTAGGATTGGAACATACTATTGGTGTTATTCCAAAGATATTTATGACCTTTGTAGCTACTAAAGAAACTTCTCAAGTATTTGTTGTTCAAAATAGAACAATACATAAATATCAACAAAAATGGAAGGATACAGTAAAAAAATATTATGAGGTAATATTACCAGAACAAAAAGAACGTGAAATTGAAATGCTGGCAATAGATGGTGACATTATGTGAACAATTATAGAAATTTATGCACAATACATTAAGTATGGAAATAACCACATTTAGTGGTGAAATAGAAAGAAAATAGAAAATTTTTCTAGATATGGGGGTTTCGCTGATAGAAATAGAAGCTAATCTCTAGTTGGATTATCTACACACATCGAAATAGGAAATAGTGGCAACTGCATCACCTGAACCAAATAAGCATCTCAAGGCTGGGGAAATAAACTTTGATTTCATCCCTAGAGATTGGGCATTAACACCTTTACAAGGTAAAAGAGCATATATTGCTGGTTGGACTTCACAACCATATACGATAGATCAAATAAAAGAGGAGTTTGATCAGGGAAAAGCAACAGGAATAGGATTAATTACAGGAGTTTGGTCTAATGAAGGTGGTCTTGTTTGGGTAGATATTGATGGTCCTGCGGCTATTAAAGACTTAGAAGAACTAGCAGGTGCTCCACTATCCGCTGCATTTCCTCCTACTCTTACTATTTCATCAGGTAAAGAAGCAAGACAGAGGATGCTATTTAGTATTCCTGCAAAAAAATTATCATTAATTCCTGATAAAGCAACAATAAAAATTGGTATTCCATCTTTCGAGATTTTATTCAGATCGAGACAAGGAGCTATCATGGGAAACCATCCTGAAACGGATGGATACTTTACAACACCACATGGTGGCTTTGAGTATGCTAAGAACCCTCCAGAGCTTCCTGAGTGGCTTTATGAAGCAATTACAAAAGCATACCCTTTAAATAAATATAAGAAACCTTTAAAAGAAGGTATATTGACTCAACAAGTGAATATTGAATATGAAGAAGGTTCTGAATATCAAAAGGAAGTATATGTAAATGATGCAAAAATTTATTTAGATCATCTTAATTTAGAAAGAGCACAGGAATATGACTCATGGGTCAAGGTAGGAATGTGTTTAAAACAAGTTGATGATTCACTTTTATCTGAATGGATTGATTGGTCAAAACAAGCAGATAACTTCGAAGAAGGTGCTTGCGACAGGAAATGGGATACTTTTGAAGTTGTAGAGGGTGGTCCTAATCCTGAAAATCATTGTGGCTTACATCATTTAAGAGCAATGGCAAAAGAAGATGGCTATGTAGATGTAGGTGGTTTTGTTGTTGAAACAGGTAAATCATTAAAAGAAAAAGCTAAAAAATTATTTGAAAATGATAAATCGATATCAAAAAATGCTGTAGATAGTGTTTTAAATGAAATACTTGGTGGTCCTACAGATAAAGAATTAAATGAAATTAGTCAAAAAGTACAAAATAAAGGTAGACCAAAAACACCTCCTGCTTCTGAATTAGCAGAATATGTAACTCAAATGGTTATTGAATGTGGTTGGAGATATGATCCAAAATATGATACCTTTATGTTCTATCAATCAACAAAAGGAACTTGGAGAAGAGAAGAGTATAGAACAGAATATAAACACTTCGTACAAGACCTCTTTTTAAGGGAAAATATTCCTACCCCAGGAGGCTTTACATCTCATCTTTTATCTGATGTTGTCAATCTAACTCAGGCTTATATTACTCAACCATACTGGAATGATGATCCTGATAAATTAGCTTTCCGTAATGGTGTTTTAGAGATGAGTACAGGAGAATTTTTAGATCATGACAGGGAACATTATCTTACATGGGGTTTAGATTTTGATTATGATCCACGAGCAGACTCAGGTCCAATAATCGAATGGTTAAAGAAGACTCAATATGGAGATATGGAAAGAGTTCAAGTACTAAGAGCATGGTTAAAAGCCTGCTTAGTAGGAAAAGGACATGAATTACAGAGGTTTTTAGAAGTCATAGGACCTGGAGGTAGAGGTAAATCAACATTTGCAAATTTATGTTGTGCTCTTGTTGGTACTGGTAATTATGCGAGTACAACACTAAATCAATTAGAACAAAGTAGATTTGAAATTGCTTCGATAAAAGGTAAAAGACTCACCTTAATTAATGATTCAGAAAGATATGGTGGATCTGCTCAGATATTTAAAGCATTAACTGGAGGAGATAATTTAAGATTCGAAGAAAAAAATAAAAATGTTGGTGAACCTTTTGTATATACAGGAATGGTTATGGTTTGTGCTAACGAACCAATACAAACAACTGACAACACATCAGGTCTTACTAGAAGAAGATTAACTGTTGAATTTAATAGACCATTATGGGATAAAAACTCTCAGGCAGTAGAAATGATAAAGCTTGAAAACGGAGAAGTAAACGGCTTATGGAAGAGTTATTTGCCAGGATTAGTTAACTGGGTTTTAGCTATGGATACCAAAGATATGCGTGAATATTTATTAGATACTTATGAAAAGGTAAATCATTTAAAAGGAGTTAGAAATAGCATTTTACTTACAAGTAATAATTTAGTTGAATGGCTTCAATCTGAAGTTGTTTATGATGAAAAATCTGTCTCTGCAGTAGGTAAAAAAATACCAGCTGCTAAAGAATCTAAAGAGAGATATTGTAATTCAAATTTTCATCTATATGCTAGTTACTGCTCTTATTGTGAAGATACTGGTTCAAAACCTGTAGGTCAAAAAAGGTTTATATCTCTTTTATTAGATTGTTGTAAAAATCAACTCGGAATTAAAGAAATAAGACACTTTAGTAAGAAAGGAAGACCTTTTGTAAAAGGGTTAGTAATTCGAAACTCTGACGAAAAATATAAAAATTCAGAAACTATATTACCAGAAAAGAAGGCTGCGTAAGGCTTATAAGGATATCTTATAATTTTGATAATTAAATATTAAGTAATGTAAACAAGTGTTACAAAATGTAACAAGTGTAAAATATAAAGAAGATATAAATACCTAATGACAACAGTTACAGAATCAGGCGGCAGACAGAACATCTATTCTATCGAGCCTCAACCACAAGTTGACTATAGCTATGAAGGCTATGGCATCGAAGCTGAAAAAGCTAACGGAAGATGGGCAATGCTCGGATTTGTAGCTCTATTAGGTTCTTACATCACAACAGGTCAGATTATTCCTGGCATTTTTTAATTTACCCCCTTTTTTATCATGACTCCTGAAGCAGAAAGATTTAACGGCTGGGCAGCAATGCTTGGATTCGT
>VMHT01032656.1_pt1 | contig 13075 bp, 18 predicted proteins | sample 4693611 | NCBI WGS metagenome assembly VMHT01 (sample SAMN12280063, study PRJNA550983) | marine metagenome | isolation source: seawater sampled from same location over 5 years 0.02-0.2 micron viral filtrate | place: USA: collected off the coast of southern California halfway between the port... ... | reverse complement strand
TTTACCTATGAAAGACAAAGAACAAGTGGATCGGATTTAAGCGGTGTTTTAGAATTAACCGATTTACAATTAGCTAATAATAATTATAATAATTCATCATCAACTAAGCAATTTGCAAGACCAAGGGATAACAACGCTAATTTTGTAAAATCTATTGAACAAATAGTCACACAACAAGTAATAAACGATTATCGATTTAATGTTGTTAGATATGAGGGTAAATTATACAACACACAAAACGATCCTATTGCTTTAAATAATAAGGTTTGGATTAATTTTGATACCATAAACCCACCGGAACTTAGAGAGCCGGTTAGTTGTTATATTGATGGTATGACTTACAGCATTATGAATAATACGTTTGAGGTTGTAATGCACATACCAAACCAAAATGATGATCAATCTAGTAATTTTAGAGCAACTTTTTAACTTTTTATTTTTCCTTGTTTGCTTGAGAAATCCCCATTGTATTACTTTGGGGGTTTCTTTTTTAAAATAATTTTTTTTATTTAAAGTTTTTTTTTATTTTTGTAAGCTAAATATTTTATTATGATATTTGAATTACATTTTAGAAAAGAACTTAAAAGGTTAAAACTTAAAAGATACCATATATGTGGAATTTTAGGTTGTACAATGCCAACATTAAAGAATCGAATTGAGAATCCTGGTCGCTTTACTGTTGATGAAATTAAAAAACTTGAGGACCATGGATTCAATGTTAGTCGTTTAATTTAAATCTTAAAATTTATGAAATCAGTAAACATTAAGGGTAAGGAATATATAACCGTAAATGAAAGGTTAATATATTTTAGATCACAAAAACAATTTAATGGTTGGCGAATATCCGAGGAACTTGTATCGTTAGATGATAAAGAGGGTGTGTTTAAAGCCACTATTTTAAACCCCGATGGTTTTGAGATGGCGGTTGCTCATGCTCAAGAATATAGGGATTCGAGTTATATCAATAAAACATCATTTGTCGAGAATGGTTTTACAAGTGCATTAGGTAGGGCGTTAGGTTATTTGGGTATTGGTATCGATACCGCCATAGCATCCGCCGATGAGGTCAAAACCGCCATTAATAATCAATCAACCGAAACTAAATCGTGGTTAAATGAAAATCAATTATTAGCCACTTTAAAAGGCACAAAAGAACAAGCCGAAAAGGTGATTGCAAATTATAAAATGAAAAAAGAATATAGAGAAAAAATCAATAAACAATTTAATTTAAAATAATATGGAAAATAATAATGAGAAAATTTTTACCGATGGAATGATTGTCAAAAGAAACGACAATGCACCGGATTTTGTAATATCTAATATTAGTATAAAGGTTGAGGATTTTACAAAGTTTTTAGGAAAACACAATAAAAACGGTTGGGTTAATATTGATGTACTAAAATCAAAAAATGGTAAGTATTACGGTCAAATAAATAATTGGCAACCAAACCAAAATGATGTCGTTACAAATACAAATACCACATCGAATGATAATCAAAGTGATGATTTACCATTTTAAATAATTAGCAAACATGGAAAATCGAGAGGGCATGATTTATTTCATGCCTTTTTTTTATGTTTTATTTGATTTATTAAAAATATTTTTTTAATTTCAAAAACAATTTTAAAATATTATTATGAAATTTATAAATGATTCATTAAAATTATACGGAACATTGTTTAAAGATATTTTTTTGGTTGGTGGTGATAAACAAAGTACACATGGTTGGTGTCGATACCCACTTTATCCAAAAAATAAAAGCGATCAAAATAAGATGCTTAGAAAAATTAAAAATGTAATAAAAGAAAATCAAATAATTAAAAATGAAAATACAAAAGGATAGCAACGAACAATATCACCAACACGATTCAATAAGTGCAAGTGGATTAAAAACAATATATAAAAAATCGGTTTATCATTTTTTAAATCAAAAGTTTAAAGAAACCCCGGCAATGGCACTCGGTACGGCGGTTCATCAAGCTATATTGGAACCAAACGATTTTTATGATGTTTATCATATTATTGATAAAATTGATAAAAGAACTAAAGTTGGAAAAGAGGAATATAAAAAGCAATTGGATTTAGCAAATGGGCGTTTGGTTATGGAATCCGATACCCACGACATAATAAAACAAATTCTTTTTAAATATAGAGAAAATGGATTGGCACAAAAATATTGTAAAGGTGAAATCGAATTATCACATTATTTAAAATATGAAAATATTGATGTTAGGGTAAGACCGGATTGTGTTAATAGAATATCAAATTTTATAAGTGATGTGAAAACGTGCCAGGATAACTCACCCGAGGCATTTAAAAGGGATGTATATAAATGGGGTTATCATTTACAGGCGGCATTTTATATGGATATGTTAGGTATTGATAATTTTAAATTTATTGCCGTAACAACCACTTTTCCACATACCGTTGAGGTTTACACATTAGATGATGATACTATTGAATTTGGTCGTAATGCATGGAAACAAGCGTTTTTAAAGTGGCAAGTATATAAAGAAACTAATCAACCACCATCGTATCATTGGTATAAGTTTGCCGATGATGGATCTTTTTTGCTATGATAATTAAATTAAAACATATTCAGGATATTGTTGAGAAACATTTAAATATATCTATTGAAAATAAATGCAGAAAATTTGATTTTATTTTTGCTAGATCTTGTTATTATTTTTTATGTAGAAAATATACTAATTGTAGCTATAAAAAAATTGCCAATACATTAAATAAAAATCATTCAACGGTAATACACTCATTAAAAGAATTGCCGTATCTTTTAAAACATAATAAAAAATTAAATAATTTATTTAATGAGATAGTAAAAAATGTTGATAACGAGTATATTTTAGAAAACACAAAAATGACAATTGACCAATTAGTAAGCGAGTATAATTTATTGTTACTACAAAAAAAACAATTAAGTAATGACATTGAAAAGTTAGAAAAAAAGATAAAAAAATTAGAGATCGATAATGCCGAAATGAAAAGAATAATTTACATTATGGCGGATACCGACTAACTTTTTTATAATTTTGTAAAAAAACCAATGTACAAAAATCCTTATTCTAAGTATTTAGGCAAAGAGGATAAATTACAAAATCAAGTGATGAAATACATAGGTTATAAATATCCAAATGCACTATTTACCCATGTGGCAAATGAGGGTAAACGAACACCATTTGAACAATATAAAATGAAATATTTAGGCACAAAACCCGGGATCCCCGATTTGATGATATTTACACCAAACTTAAATAAGGGCGGTTTAGCGATCGAATTAAAGGCGGGGTATAACAAACCTACCGAGAACCAAAAAAAGTGGCTTAAATCGCTTGAAAACGCTAATTGGGTGGCTAAATGGCACAATAACTTAGATGATTGCATTGAAACAATAGATAAATACTTTAATAATGAGTTATGAGTAGGGTAAAAAAAATCTATTATGATGAGGAAGCTCAAAAGGTTAGATGGACACAAACCAGCTCCGATAAATTAAAATATGATTATAAGTATGTTGGTGAGGCAAATGAGCCGGAATTTGATTTATTAATGGATTTTCTCTGGTTTATTTATGAGGAGGAGGATATTACATTTAATCAATTTTTTGATACCTATAAAGAATTACGAGATTTTTGCGATCAGGTTAAGGGTTTGATTGACAAGGAATAATTTATTTATGAAATATAATAGGATTTATAAACCATCAAGGTTTGATAATTTTACAATCATACCTAGCTACATATTTAGGCACAAAGGTATTTCAATAGGTGCAACCGGTTTATACGCCTGGTTATTTTCCCACACATCAAATCAAGAGATTACAATTGAATTTATATGCAATCATTTTAAAGAGGGTAAAGATGCAATTAGAGTTAAGCTAAAAGAATTAATTGATAATGGGTATTTGGATAGAAAAAGAGTAACTGAAAATGGTAAATTTAAGGGTTATGATTATATATTAAAATCCAACCAAAGTGGGAAAAACCGATGTCGGAAAAAACCGATGTCGGAAAATCCGCCACAAAGTAATATTAATAATAATATATATAATAAAAGTAATATTAACCAAAATGTTAATATTGATAAATCATTTGAACATTTTGTTGATTTATTTGATTTAAAATATCGCCCAAAAACCAAAACACAAATTAATAATTGGAAAAAATGTTTGGAACTTTGTGTTAAGATTGATAAATATGATTTGAGGGATATTTATTTGACCTGTAAATTTATTAGAAATAATGAATTTTGGCGTGATAACTTTTTAAGTTTATTAAAATTAAGAAATAAGGATAAAAACGGTATTTTATATATTCATAGATTTATTGAGATCTATAAAAAAGAAAACAAACCGAAATGTTTTTGGAAAATAAAGGGTATAAAACAATATGTGATTTATAATGATCCCGATGGTAGCAACAAACTCGGTGCTATAACAAAAACAAATAAACTTAATGAATTTAATATTTCTCAATTTTTGAATAGGGATGAGATACAAATACTTAAAAACTTTGTAAATGGTGATAGGTAAAACATATACTTTAGATTCCTATGAACAAGCCATTGTAAAGCTATCAGCTGAGCAAAGGCACAATAACAAAATTAAAACTGGTTGGGATGGGCATAAAACGGTAAATGAAAAATCCGATATTGATTTAAATATAGTTGGGTTTGGTGGTGAATTTATATTTGCAAGAGAAAATAATTTATTTCCGGATTTTAAAATTCATAATACATCAAAGCAACTAAAGACCGATTTGTATGATCTAACATGGAATGGGTTTAGCGTTGATATTAAAGTAAATAGAAAAAAAAACAATCCATTTATGATTCCACTTTATGCAAAATCTAATTGTGAAATATTTGCCTTGTTTACTTGTAAATATCCAAAATATATTTTTGAGGGTTATATGCTAAATGATATAATATTTCAAAATAAAAACATTAGAATGACACGAGTTAAGGCGTATGTAATGGAAAAGAAAAATCTATTAAGCTATAAAGAATTATTTTTTTTACTAAATATTTAAAATAAATTTATATATTTAAAAAATATTTTTATTTATGAATCACTTTAATGACTTATTGGCACTAGGTATTAAACTAAAAAGATCAACCGGATCATATAAAACTAAATGTCCAAAATGCTCACATAAAAGGCGAAATAAAAATGATGATTGTTTGTCGGTAAATATTGATGAGGGATTATACAATTGCCATAATTGTGGGTGGGGTGGTAATGTAAAATTCAAACAAAAAATTGATTATATAATACCACCAAAAGTAAATTCAAATTTAGCCGAGAGAGTAATTAAATGGTTTGGCGATAGAGGTATTACCGAACCAACATTGATTCATTGGAAAATAGGTGAATCATTGGAATATATGCCACAAGTAAAGGCAAAGAGGCGATGTATTAATTTTAATTATTTTAGAAATAATGAAATTGTAAATATAAAATATAGGGATGGGCAAAAGAATTTTAAATTAATTAGTGGTGCGGAATTAATATTTTATGGAATAGATAATATTATTGATTCCAAAATTTGTTACATAGTTGAGGGTGAGATGGATGCTCTTAGCTTACATGAATGTGGTTTATACAGTGTTTGTAGTGTTCCAAATGGTGCGAGTAAAGGATCTCAAAAATTAGAATATTTAGATAATTGTTGGGAATATTTTAAGGATAAAAAAGAAATTATTTTATGCACCGATAACGATGATAGTGGATTACAATTAAGAAACGAATTGGCAAGGCGATTTGGTAAGTATAAATGTAAATATGTTGAATTTGGTGATTTTAAGGATGCTAATGAGGTTTTAATAAGTAAAGGTGCGGAAACACTTAGAAATATAATTAAGGATGCTAAAAATTTTCCATTAGAGGGCGTTTTAAATATAGATAATATTTGGAATGATGTTTTGAATTTTAATGAAAATGGTGTTGTCAATTATTCAATTGGTTTACCAAATAGTGATGATTATTTTAAAATGTCTTTTGGTGAATGGACCGTTGTAAGTGGTATCCCAAATAGCGGTAAGAGTGATATATTGGATCAAATACTTTGCAACTTAGCAACTAAACATGATTTTAGATGTGCGATGTTTTCACCCGAATCCTATCCCTATGAGGGACATATAAAAAGAATAGCAAATAAATTAAATAAAAAAAATTGTAATACCGATGACCTAAATAATACTAAGGATTTTATTGAGGATCATTTTTATTGGATTAAAATTGATTTGGAAAACCTAACACTAAAGGGGATTTTAAACGCTTTTAGAGAGCTTGTTTTTCAAAAGGGTATAAATGTATGTGTAATTGATCCCTACAATATGTTAGATCATTCGGCACAACGGGATCATAGTTATATTGGAAAAATATTATCGCAAATAACACAATTTTGTCAACAAACTAACACACATTTATTTTTAGTTGCACACCCGAGAAAAATTGAAAGTGATAGCGGTGTTTATAAAAAACCAACTCTTTATGATATTTCTGGCTCAGCTGATTTTTTTAATAAAGCATACAACGGTTTAATAGCATATAGATGTATTGGTCAAAAAACTAAATACAAAAGTGATGTAGTAAGAGTTCATGTGGAAAAGGTAAAACGAAAGGAAAACGGGCAATTAGGGGAATTTGAAATTGCACCGGATTTTGATTGTGGCGGGATATATATGGGGGTAAGTGAGAGTGATAAAAAAATCGAAATTATAAAGGATAACGTACCATTTTAAATAATAATTATGACTTATAATGAAATGAAATCAAAAATAAAACAAATGTCTTATGATGAAAGAAAGTTAGGTTGGAAAATATACAATATAACAGAGAATGAAAACTTAACATATAATAAAAAAATTAAATTACTTAAAAATTTATTATGAATAAAAAAGAATTTAACGAGATAAAAAAACATTTATTAAGTAAGTCGGAACATATAATGGATGCTAAGCAACCGGAATATACTAACAAAAATATTGATGTTTTAAATAATTTTAAGCAAACGGCAAAAATGGTTGGTATTGAACCAATGCAAGTATGGGCGGTGTTTTTTAATAAGCATATACAAGCTATTTTAACACATAGTGGTGATCCTGATATGCATCAGGCGGAACCGATTGAAAGTAGATATTGCGATGCCATAAACTATTTGTTTTTAGGGTTTTCATTAATTATTGATGAACAAAATAAAAAAGATATAATATCAGGAACAGAATGAATGTTTATTTACAAGCCCAATCCTGGTGTTTAGATAACAATATTAAAATATATATTGTGCCAATAAAAAATAAAAAGGATTGTTATATTGAAATAAGCGATAATGGTTTATTTATAAAATCACCAAAAACATACGCTAATCAAAAAATTGCAAGTGACAAAGTGTGGGATTTGTATTTATATTTGTACTGTAAAAAAAAGCAAAATGAAGGAAAAAATTAGTATTAAAAAAATTAAAGAAAATCCAGATAATCCAAGGTTTATTAAGGATGCAAAGTTTAAGAAACTTGTAAAATCTATTAAAAGTTTTCCAGAAATGTTAGAAAAACGCCCTATTGTAGTTGATGAGAATATGGTGGTTTTAGGCGGAAACATGAGATTAAAAGCGTGCAAAGCCGCTGGATTGTTTGATGTTTGGATAGACAAAGCTGTAGGGTGGACCGATAAACAAAAAAAAGAATTTATAGTAAAAGATAATGTAGGATTTGGAGAGTGGGATTGGGATATATTGGCTAATGAATGGGATGTTGAGGAATTGAATGACTGGGGTTTAGATTTACCAGAATTTGATGAGTTAGTACTTGAAGCTGAGGAGGATGATTATACTGAGCCAGATAATTTAAAAGTAGATATTATTTTAGGAGATTTAATAGAAATAGGAGAGCATCGTTTACTGTGTGGGGATAGCACAGATTCGAACCAAGTGGCAAAGCTTATGAATGGAGAAAAAGCAGATATGGTTTTTACTGATCCTCCTTATGGAATATCTCATAGCGGTAAAGGAATAACAGCGAACGGAGTTAAAGGCAATGATTTTGGCGAAATATTAGGAGATAATGACATTTCAGTAGCTAATAATTCATTTAATTTAATATATAATTTATATCCAAATTCAATTCATATTTGGTGGGGTGCTAATTATTATTGTCAAACTTTATTAAATGGTTTTGGATGGTTAGTTTGGGATAAACAAAGGGAGGGAAATACTTTTAGTGGTGCTGAATTAGCTTTTGTAAATAAAGGAATTAGGTTAGATGTATTTAGGCATTTATGGCATGGAATGATAAAAGGAAGTGAGATGGGACAAAAAAGATTACATCCAACTCAAAAACCAGTTGCTTTAGTCGAATGGTGCTTCAATAATTATAACGCAAAAAATTTAATAGCAGATTTTTTTCTTGGCTCTGGCTCAACTATGGTAGCATCACACCAATTAAAAAGAAAATGTTATGGAATGGAGCTAGATCCAAAGTATTGTCAAGTTATAATTGATAGAATGTTAAAATTAGATCCAGATTTAAAAGTTAAAATAAATAATAAAAACTATAAAAAAACCTAATATAAAAAGCCAGGCGGGAGCTATTGGCGTTAGGTAAATTAGGAGGGAGTTTTAAAGAATCAGTCAATTTTTAAAATTTCCTCTTTTTTTTTATGTAATTTTGGAGCATGAAAAGAACCAACAAAACCAACACCCTAAAAAAGAGTTTATTATTAGCTTTGGAAAAATCTTTAGGTATTGTTACTAATGCTTGTAGAAAGGTTGGTTGTAATAGATCTACGTTTTATGATTATTATGCTAAGGACATAAAATTTAAAAAATCAGTTGATGATATACAAAATGTTGCTTTAGATTTTGCTGAAAGCCAATTGCATAAGCAAATACAAGAGGGCAACACAACAGCAACAATATTTCTTTTAAAAACAAAGGGTAAAAAAAGAGGATATATTGAGAGGCAAGAAATACAACATGATAGTTCAATTGAAAGCAAACTAATTGAATGGACACCGGCAAAAGACAAAGAGTAAAGGAATATTGCAATAAGCAATTTTACGAGGCGATTAATTCAAAAAAGAGATTAAAAATATTTCAGGGCGGAACGAGATCCGGGAAAAGTTGGTCACTAATGCAATATTGTTTGTATTTAATGACCACCGAAAAAAAACCATTAACCATATCAATAGTTAGAAAAACGCTACCGGCACTTAAAAGATCCGTTCTAAGGGATTTTCTACATATATCTAAGCAATTAGGTATCTATTGGCATGGGGTACATAATAAGTCCGATAATACATTTGAATATAATGGGCATACATTAGAGATGTTTAGCACAGATGATGCACAAAAGATTAGGGGATCATCAAGGGATATACTATGGATTAATGAGGGTAATGAATTATTTTTTGAGGATTACCAACAATTAGCAATGCGGACAAGGGTTGAGATACTTATTGATTTTAACCCAAGTGATCCGGTACATTTTTTATATGATCTAGCCGAACAAAAGGAATGTGATTTATTTATATCCACATACAAAGACAATAAGTTTTTGCCCAAAGAATTAATCGATGAGATTGAACGTATAAGGTCACGAGATCCCGATTATTGGCGTGTGTATGGTGAGGGTCAAAGGGCTATATTTAGCGATAAACAAATATTTAAAAATTGGCAATATATACCACACAAAGAGTTTCCCGAGTTTAATGAAACCACACTAGGTATCGACTTTGGATATACAAATGATCCGTTGGCTATATTAGAGGTTGGTAAGGTTGGTGATAAACTATATGTGAATGAGTTACTTTATAAAACCGGTGTTACAAATAAGGACTTAGCAAACTTTCTCAAAAGTAAAGGTTTGGATGATACGTTAGCTTACTATGATAGTGCCGAACCAAAGTCGGGCGAGGAACTTAGACAAATGGGAATATTAGCAAAGGGTGCGATTAAAGGTCGGGGATCTATATCAGCCGGTATTAGTTTACTAAAAGAATTTGAGATAATAATATCACTTGAATCAAAAAACATTCGTAAAGAGCAACAAACCTATTTTTGGGATGAGTTAAAGGATGGAACAATTATTAATAAACCAATAGACAAAAACAATCATTTGATGGATGCTTTACGTTATTGTGTTTATAGTAAATATAAAAATCGTACTCAGTTTTTTGTTGTATAAAAAAAAGAATTTATTATTTTGTATTTTTACATAAAATTTTATATTAATGGCATCATTCTTTGATAGGTTAAGATCTTTAATTCTAAATAAATCACAACAAACAAGCGAACAATACAACAGGGCGATATATAATTATTTGGGTAATACCATAATTTGGAATCCTGAAAATGACCAAACATATATTGATGATGGTTACCGTAAAAACTCAACAATATATTCATTAGTAAATATTATTACAAAAGCCGCATCAACTATCCCGTATCATATTTATCGTAAGGTTGATGATAACAATTATAAAAGATATAAAGCGATGACTAGTGGGGTTGCCGATCCTAACGTTATGTATAAAGCTAATATGTTAAAAAAACACGCTTTAGTTGAGTTAGAACACACCGATTTGCACAAGTTATTAGAACGCCCAAATCCGGCTCAATCCTATGCTAGTTGGATAAGCGAGTTAGTTGCCTTTGGTAAGTTAACAGGCAATCGATACATTTATGGTATTGGACCGGAAACGGGTGATAATATTAATAAATACACCGAACTTTATGTGATGCCTAGTCAAATTGTTGAGATCAATTCAGGGGGTATGATGAAACCAATTGAATCATATACGATTGAATATAATGGTACTTATAAAATACCTAGCGAACAAATGCTACATATAAAGGATTTTAACCCATATTATGATGGTACGGGTTCACATCTTTATGGTCAATCACCATTAAAAGCGGGGTTAAGATCAATGACAACAAACAATGAGGCAACCGAAAGCGGTGTTAAGTTTTTACAAAATCAAACGGCTAGGGGTATATTGATGAGTGAGGAGGGGGATTTAAATGAGGTCCAAGCACAACAGTTAAAGGATAAATTTAGGCGTGACCATCAAGGGAGTAAAAAGGCGGGTGATATTATTATTACACCTAAAAAATTATCGTGGGTTAACTTTGGTTTAAACGCTAGTGACATGAGTTTAATTGAACAATATAACGCCTCAATAAAAGATCTTTGTAATATATACAATGTACCGGTCCAACTTTTAAACAATACGGAATCAAGTACATATAACAATATGAAAGAGGCAAAAAAGGCATTATATCAAAATTGTGTAATACCGGAACTTGTTAAAATACAGGATGAATTAAATAGGTGGTTAGCTCCAAAGTATGGTGAGGATATTTGTATTGAATATGATTTTAGTGTAATACCGGAATTGCAGGAGGAAACGGATAAAATTGTTGACCAAATGACAAAGGCGTGGTGGTTAACACCAAATGAAAAAAGAGCCGCCATGAGTTACGATCACGATGAGGATAATGATGTATTAAATGATTATTATATACCGGCTAATTTAATACCGGTTAGTGGTGATCCCGTTGAGATGCCCGAACCAAGTCCGATTGAGGATGATATGGATAAACGTATTAAGAATATACAAGGATTGTTGACTAAGGATAAAATATCATCTTTTGTTGATGCTTATACAACCCGTGAGGAGGCGGAGGATAGGGCTAGAGAGATGGGCGGATCGGGTTCACATGAACATACCTATGATGGCGAAACAATATACATGCCTTTTGAAACACACCAGGAATATGATGAGGCGTTAGAAAATAATAAATATCATTATGGTAAACCACACGATGATGAGGATGAGGATGAGGATGAATATAAAGCCGAGGTTTCAGCAAGGGTTGAAAAGGCATTAAAAAAAAAAGCTAAAGATCACAACGATTCGGTAACCGCACAATCAAAAAAAACATCGGTTGGTACACTTAAAAAAGTATTTAATCGTGGTGTTGGTGCATATAATACAAATCCACAAAGTGTAAGACCAACGGTATCAAGTGCCGATCAATGGGCTATGGCTAGGGTTAACTCATATTTATATGCCTTAAAAAACGGAAAATTTAGATCCGGTAAACACGATACCGACTTATTACCTAGTGGTCACCCAATGAGTTCTAGGGATAAAAAAAAAGCTGAGGGATACGATGATTACCCGCAAAGTGCCACAAATAATGCATTGAGGGTTAAAAATTGGATTGATAAATATGGGCGTGGTGAGGTTGATGGCATGACAAATGTTGGTTTAGCTAGAATGAACCAATTAATCGCTAGGGAAAAATTATCATTATCAACATTAAAAAGAACTTTTAGTTTTTTATCAAGGACCAAAGGCGGTGGGTATAATAAAATAAATCCTAAGTTTAAAGACACACCATGGCGTGATAAAGGATACGTGGCGTTTTTAGGTTGGGGTGGTGAATCAATGTTAAAGTATTCCGAAAATAAATTAGACCAATTAGAAAGTGAATAATGCCAACACCGAGAGCAAACGAAACCGAAAGGCAATTTATCGCAAGATGTGTGATTGATGATGAGGCAAGGCGTGATTTTCCAAATGTAGATCAACGATTAGCATTTTGTTATTCACAATATGAGGATCGAAACAAACCTATATACAAAAACACATCATTAGATCAAAGATATTTAGCAACATTAGATAGACAAATTAATATTGTTGAGAATAGAAATATTAAAACACTTACTAAATATTATGAAAAAAATTATAATGAGGGTGTAAATAATTTTTTAAATCTCAATGATACTAAATATGAATCATTGTTTACATTGGATTCATTACAACGGGAATATCAAAAGATGTATATATCGATTGGCAATCATATTGCAAGTTGGTATTTTAGGGGTTTTGAAAAGTACATACAAAAAGCCGATCCAAAGCCATATCAAACCGAGTGGGAAAAGGCGTTTGCTTTTTATGGTGCTCAGGTTGCGGCAACTAATGTTACCGGTGTATCTAATACCGCAAAGAAAACATTAATAAAAATAACACAACAATTAATGTTTCTT
>VMHT01132813.1_pt1 | contig 13077 bp, 23 predicted proteins | sample 4693611 | NCBI WGS metagenome assembly VMHT01 (sample SAMN12280063, study PRJNA550983) | marine metagenome | isolation source: seawater sampled from same location over 5 years 0.02-0.2 micron viral filtrate | place: USA: collected off the coast of southern California halfway between the port... ... | reverse complement strand
CATATTTCGCAGGCAGAACCATAGAAAAAGCCAAAAAATAACATGGAAGAGGACTTCGACGATATCAGCTTTTTGGATCAAGACAAGCTCAAGAAGCAAGAGAAGAAGATTGAAGACGGTGAGATCACCTGCAACATCGACAACCCAGAGGATTGCGAGTCATGCAGCGGATAATTTACTTGTTGTTTTTCTTGCCGCTTTTGGCTTCGGCCCAAACAGGTTGGATAAACTTTGAGTTTCAAGCCGATCAGTATGGAGGTGAGAGCACCTGGGAGATCTATATGGTTGGCTCTGACAGCGTCTATGCTGCTGGAGGACCATACGCAAACTCATCATACATTGAGCAGCTTATTACCTTGCCAGTTGGCGAGTACAACCTAGTGGTAAACGACGAGTTCGGAGATGGTATTTGTTGCGAGTTCGGAGATGGCTGGTTTGGTTTTGAAAACAGCTGCGGAATCAATACATACGTATATGACTTTGCATCAGCACAGATAACTGTACCCTTCAATGTATTGCCGTGTCCTCCGCCAGTATCTGGCTGCATGGATGAAGATGCGAACAACTACGACCCACAAGCGTACTTCGACGCTAACAACTGCCTTTATGATGTTACGTTCAGGCTGGATCTTAATGGACCGCATCCGCCTGAGATAGACATTCCAGAAGTAAACTCATCGGTAAACGCATGGTGCGGAAGCTGCTGGGCCATGTCTGATGAAAACGGAGACGGAGTGTGGGAGATCACAGTAGAGATGCCTGAGGGCCAACACCTTTGGAAGTTTTCTGCTGACGAATGGGAGGTTCAGGAATTGCCAGTGGGCGTTTCTGAGTCTCCTTGTTTTTTGTTCGATGAGTTTGGGTATGTCAACAGAACGATAAACGTGCAGGGTCACATGATGCTTCCACCATTTTGCTGGGAAAGCTGCCTGCCTTGTGGTGCGATTCCAGGATGTACAAATCCCAACGCTAGCAACTGGAGTCCTTGGGCAAACTTTGACAATGGATCATGTAGTGGGCTTGGGGCTGACTGCCAACCTTGGGAGACAGAGATTACAACCATTCTTGTTTCAGACAACTACCCCGAAGAGACAAGCTTCAATGTTTACAATGTAACGTCAGGCGAAGAGCTTCTGGACGTATCTATCGGGGATGTGTCTCAGCTAGTTGTTGGGGTTCCGATGGCATTTTCTACATGCGCCACAGTAGGCGATGTTGTTGAGGTAGAAATATCTGACAGCTTTGGTGACGGACTTGGGGCTTCTCAGTGGGGCGGGCAAGACGGAACGGCACTCGTCATGGCTTGTGGAGACACTCTTTGGGAGTTGCCCGAAGCGGACTTCGGATACACTGTGTTTACAGAGTTTAACACTCCTGCTTGTGTTGGCATTGAAGATGTGGTGGGGTGCGGAGACCCAGACTACCTAGAGTACAACCCAGACGCAACCATTCAGCTTGATGTCTTGTGTGAGACTCTGGCTGTATATGGGTGTGTAGATGATTCATACTTCAACTACGATTCACTTGCAAACACAGAGGATGCGATAGACTCTTGTTTCTATACACTGACGATTACAGACGGAGTTGGAGACGGTTGGTTCGGGAGCTGGCTTGGGGTTTACCAAGACGGTTGGACATCTCCTCAGTACAAGATGGGGCCGAATGATGGAAACGAAGAGACCTTTGATGTATATCTGTCCTCTGAGGAGGAGATAGAGCTGTTTTTCTTTACGACTCCTCAGTCTCAAAACCAAGTGGCTCAGTGCGGTTTCATGCTCGTGGGCCCAACAGGTGATACCCTCATCGATGTTTCGCAGTGGAGCATCACACCCTTCCCAAACACATACACGGTAACTCCTTATTGTGGAAATAGCTGCATTCCTTTTGTCTACGGATGCACCGACGATCTCGCACAGAACTACAGCGAAGCGGCAAACGCAGACGACAACACCTGCTACTACAGCGCTGGATGCACTCAGGCTGGATATTTAGAGTACTACACCCAAGGGTATGAAGCTGACTACGACGATGGCAGCTGCCTCACCCTAGCGCTGTTCGGTTGCACAGATCCAGATGCCTTGAACTACGATCCAGAAGCCAACGTGGACATTGATTCTTGCATAGACGTTGTTGAGGGGTGCATGGACATATACGCCTACAACTACAACGAAGACGCAAACACACCGACCAATGATTGCCTGTATGATGCTGGCTGTGTGACTGGACCAGGAGAGCCGTACTGGGCTAACGACTACTGCTACTCATGGGTTATCGAGGTTGATCCGTACTGCTGCGAGACAGCATGGGACGCGGTGTGTGCAGAGATGTATGATTACTGTGGCGAAGGTGTAACGTCAGTTGACATTGTTGATAGATCAGAGCTGCACTTCTTTCCAAACCCTACGTCTGGCATCGTAAACATTCAAGCACCCACAGGCACAATAGTAAACGTGTTTGATGCTAGGGGGAGGTTTGTTGCGACAACCACGGGCAGCATTGTAGAGCTACCATCTCCAGGCCTCTATGTTGTCACGGCTAACTACAAAGGCGTAATCAAGAGAGAAACAATCGTAAGACAATGAAAAGGATTATAACTCTCATATTGATTTTCTTGCCTTTTGTTGCAAACGGCCAAAGCAACTTCTACAAAGAAGTGCTAAGAAGAGCTACGTTTTATGCAGCCGTAAACGGAGGTAACTCTGTATCGGATGAAGATGTTTTTTCCGTAGCCACAGGGCCGCTTACCACTGATGTTGTAGAGACTCCGTTTGATTACTCTCTGACTCTAGGGGTGAGGAAGATTGCAAGGTTTGGTTACGAGAACAGAGCCAACGTGTTTTACGACGGCACAGAGAAGACATACGGCGATGCAGCCACCGTGGGTAAGTACGACGGGTTTGAGTTCTTGGCTGAGGCTGACTGGCGCAGGCAGCAGGGTAAAAACTTCTTGGATCAAGATTACTTTGCTAGATACGTCGCAGATAGCTGGGTGGTAAAAACAGAATACCTTCAGGACGGGTTCGCAGACGTCAGATACTTTGAGGCTTCAGAAAGGCTCAGGGTAAAGATTGGCAAAAAGCTGTCGTTCAATGCTGGTGTGGTCCAAAGAATTTCTCGGCCATACGGGTACGACCCTCTTCAGATATGGTTGTTGGACAACAATCAAATACACTATACAGCACTGGCCCTGGAGCAGGGGTACAGCGTTGACGTAAACACAGGCGAGTTCTTTTCCCCAGATGGAGAGATGGTTGCAAACGATCAGGCGGTATGGGAGCAGGTGGTAATCCCTCAAGTGATTGACGAATACGTCTCTGAAAAAAGAGCAGAGCTGGACAACCAGTGGCTTTACTCAGCGGTGTTGGGGTTTGACTTCTACCACTACGAAAAGGACTTTTGGTTGCACTCGTGGGGCAACGTGATGCCTTATCACCTTGACACTGGAGATGAATACTCTTACCACAATTTCGTGAACAGCAGTCAGTGGGTAGATTTGGGCTTTGGCTTGGTGTTCGGAACCAAGCTTAGCAAGAGCTTTGGTATATTCGCAGAGGGCAAATACAACAGATACTGGAACAGAGAGTGGCACGACTTCTCTGTGGGACTCAACTACATACTACTGTAATGGCACAACAAATTGGAGAAGACACTAAGGTAACGCTAGATCTCAAAACGCTTGGGATGGTAGCAGCGGGGATAGGCACAGTCGTGGCTATGTGGTTTGCACTACAGGCTGACATCGCAGAGGCGAAAACGCTGCCTGAGCCCCTGGCCCCAGAGATTACACGCATGGAGTTTGACATGAAGGACCAGCTAGTCCGTCAGACAATCATGACCACTCAAGAGGATGTAACTGAGATCAAAGAGGACATGAAAAGGATCGAAGAAAAAATAGACCAACTAAAATGACAAATGAAACTCATATCAACCCTGTATGTGTGCTTTGCATTATTTCTGGCGGCGGTTTTTGTAGCGCCTGCAGAAAATAATCAGGTATGTAGCTCTGGCATTTGTGTCGTTGAGTTCAATGCGAGCTTCAACGCATCAAACACTGTGCCCTGGATCGAAAATCTAAACGACTGTTATACAAGTCGAGTCGACATTGTGGCCTCTCCTGAACTGCAAAGAGAGCACAAGATTGTTGTAGTACCAACCATAGTTCTTTTCAACGAGGGAGAGGAGGTAAAAAGGTTTCAAGCAAACATCATGATGTCAATGGAGGCATCGGAAGAAGATGTTCAGGAAGCCATTGATGAGGTAATACTCAACGACTTTTAAACCCACGTCACCTTGATGCTGAGAGCCATGTCTTTGAGGTCGTAGAACTCCTCCCTAACCATTTTTTCGATAATTGGGTAGAGGTAGCAGTGAGCTACGTCTTCTTCGCTTGTTTCCGTAAAGATCCTTTGGAATCCATTCTTGTTTATACCAGCGTCTACGTGGATAAACTTAAAGTCTTTTGATACTACTGCCTTCACGACTTGATGGTATTGTTTGTCGGGGCCAAAATCGCTCATGATTAGACTATTGGAGGCTGTTGAGACAACATTTCTAAAAAGTCAACCATGTCGATGATTCCATTGCCATTGAAATCAAGCTTGGAAGCTTGGCTGCCTGGTGATGGGGATGTCCCATAGGCCTGAAGCAGCAAAAGCAAGTCCATGATGTATGTTGACCACATATCTTTAGTACGTTATTTAACGTAAAAAAGTTACGGACGCTCTACCTTCACTCTTAAGACGTAGACGTCAGGCACGTCAGTCTCAACAAGAGTATAGGCGGTGCCCATGTAGTCATACTCAGTGGCCCCTAGTAAAATCTCACACTCAAAGTATTTAACTGGGTGATTTCCGTCCCACTTAGTGGTGATCATCAAATCGCAGTTGTACTTCTCTGGGTGAACGTAGAGGTTCCTTGGTGCTGTGCTGCATCCAGCAGCAAGCAAGGTCAATAACAGTGCTGTTGTTTTCATGGGGCTAAACTAGATAAGCCCTAAACAACAACCAAGAAAAACCTATATAATGATGATTATGTATCGCTTTGTTTTGCCACCAAAGCGTGTGTCCTGCAATCGATCTGCCTTATCGGTTCGATAAAGTTTTTATCGCAGTAATCATTGATCTTTTTCTGCTCATCAGGCGTGTTCGTAACACACACATTGGCGGCTTGATACTTAGCATTCTGCTCAAGAAGGGCGTCTATTTTGCGCTTCAATCTTTTGTGTTTGTTGGTTTTCATGGACCGATAAAGATAGTCAATATCTTTGATCGTATTCCCAGACTCGGTAAGACATTAACCCCTTGAGATCGTGTAACTTAAGGATAGATATGACATCTTGCCTGTCCTTGCGGGTATACCTTCTTAAGTACGCATCCTTCTTATTTGTGACCTTTTCGTCACGTACATGCTTCTCACAAAAAAAGGCGAGTTCCTCACGATCAACGATCGAGAACCCACCTTCCTCAGGCATATCAAAAGCTATAATTGTAGCGCCCCCATACATCCAGCCATCGTTTCCTCTGACGTTCTTAAACTCAACCCATATCTCATCGGGTAAGTTGTTTCCTTTCACATCAACACCCCATCTTCTGCCGTCTGTATTCATTGCCAGCCAGTAGTCTATGTGTTCGTGGATGTCTTCCGTGTGACTAGACTTGGTGACAAGAAGGCCTTTATGTCTTGCAGCTCTGACGAATCTAACCTCGGCCACACGTCCAGTGGCATTACTGTACGTCCTTCGCTTCTGACTCGTGCTCATCGACGGCTGTTTTGATTAGATCTAACTCATGGTAGATTGCCATCTTCACACCTTCCATCGCCTCTTCTACTTCGCCTGTAAGTTCCATGGGAACGCCTTCCTCTTTGTGCAAGGCCTCATAAAGATCGTCTACGATCTCATGAATCTTGTCACAAGCATGGTAGTAGTACCAGCTTAGTTTAGATATCTCCATCCTTGATTGATTTTAGGATTTCTCGAATAGCGTGATCCACTTGCCCGCTGTTCTTGGCTAAAAATACAATCGTTTTTGCTTGGTTTCCAACTAAATGCCGTAAAAAAAGTTTCCACCGCATGGGAAAGTCGTGGTGAGAAGGAAGGTATCCCTTTGTTTCAATGATCCAATCATGATCCCTGCCCACGAAATCAGGCTTGTATGTGATAGGGAGTACGACCGACCCTGACTTGTCGGTCATCTCCTTACCCTTTGCAGTCATCTTAAAATACTTGTTAGGGAATCGAAACCTTTCCATCAGTTCAAACTGATGTTCTTCATAATCGAAAGCTAACCCGTATTCTTTAAGCTGGTCAGCACAATACTTCTCAAGAGAACTAGCGTACTTCCCTAGTTGTTTTTTTTTGGCTGAACGCCTTTTCGGAGTCCTTGTACGTTTCTTCATATTCGAAGGTACCAAGGATTTTTTTGAAAATCAACTCAGAAAACTCATGTTGATAGGCATGGTGGCCTCTTCGGTAAACGTAATTGGCTGATACAGAGCCCTGTGGCCAAGCATTGTTGTGAATCCAGTGTGAGAAAGATTCATCTGAAGGCGGTATGGATCCTGAAGCGGGGTTGGTGCCCCACCTGTTTCCACCTCACGCACCTTTCGGACGTGTAACTCACTCATCTTGCGTATCTCAGGGTCCATTGCTTGAACCTTTCGGTGAATTGTCATGAAGCAATCCGCTCTGTTTACGAACTTTCCGCCACCCTCTGTGTCTTCAGCATACGGGGCCACAGGCAAACCATCGTCACCCTTGCGGCGTTGCGCCTCAGTGACAGCGTGCATGTTGAGCCATACAGCAACGTTGTTGGCCTTGCTGAATGTCAGGAACTCAGATGCAGCTTCGTAGTGGTAGTCGTGTACTCCGATGCCACTCCCCTTCATATCCAGCTTAAGGCTGTTGTAAGGGTCAACAAAGATCGCGTCTACTGGCTGCTGGCGCATTACCTTCTCCATGAACAGGATAATGTCACTGTAGCTGTAAATTTGATTGTTGTTGATGATAGTGAAATGTTCTTGCACCCACTTGTAAGCCTGCTTGCGCTCAAGGTATGTCATGTCAGCAACCTTCTTGTCCATTGCGAACTGCATTAGATTCATCTTGACGGATGCGGTTCGGTTCTCAGACGAGTAGATAACCCACTTCCATCCATGCCGCACGGCTGAGTTGGCAATCAGGTACAGCATGGTTGTGGTCTTGCCCACGTTGGAGTGTCCGTTGACAATGACAAACTCTTTCTTGTATCGGAAGAACTGGTCGAGCTTCGGGTCACCCGTGTCAAGCCCAATCTCCACCTTGCCCTGCGAAAAGTCGTCAATCCATCTGAAGTCCTCGTCGTCAGAAGAGATAAAGGACATATCTCCGTCATTGAGCAACATCTCACGCTTAGCTGACTTCTCCTCTGCAATGATGTCTTTGATGGGGGTCTGCTTGCCCTTCTCAATCCCTGCGACGATCGTCTGCTTGGCATGATCCTCGTTGTCCACCTCGCGCTTACACACCTCACGAAAAAGGACTCGGATAACCTCCTCCTCCTCCATGCGGCCAGCCGCTACATATCCTCCGCACAGAATAGCTGCTCGGTTAAGTGTGATCCACTTCTCCCCATCCTGTGCCTGCCGAATCATGCGACAAGCAAGGTTGAGCTTCATGTAGTCCGTATGGTCGTAAGCTTCGTTGGTTGGAACCTGAGCCTCCGCGTGCTCAGTAGTAAAGTGACCAAACTTCTTGTAATCATCTTTGATGATGATGTCTGGGTCATACGACTCAAAGCAAGCTCGTGACTCATTGATGCCTGACTCGTCGAGCTCTAGTCCGTGCGTCCTTTCGAAGTATTTGACAAGCGCTCTAAAGTGGTCTCTATGTCGTTCAGGGTTTGTAACCTTGACGAGAGCCTTGACTCCCGCTCCACTAGGCGAAGTCCAGCATGAATGAATGAAATCATCCGTGGCAAGACTCCTCTTGGTCGCGTCAACGTCAACGTGGTCAAAGTCCAGAATAATAAATCCCGAATGTTCGAAGAGCGCGTCATCGGAACGCGACGAAAACTCCCCGCTGAAACAGACAACGGGGAGCTCTTGTTTTTTCGTCTTGTCGCCATCTCTGACTCTAGATACTAGGGTACTGGATTTCCCATTCTGTATCCTCTCCAGAGCTTGCTGTAGTGGAATGTGATGGGGTGCTTTTTTGTCGAATACGTTCTTGAATATCGTGACTTTCATTGTCTTTGGCAATCATTAAGAGAATTAGGTAACCAGTGAGGTCGAGCAAGGTGTCCTCCATATCATCGATAGGACCCGAGGTTTGAATGCGCTTGAGTTTGTCGTCGATGCGAGCCTTGATGCTGGTAACAGCGTTGCACTTGGAGAAGACGTTCACTGGATCCAGTGATGCGTCTCCATACCGAGCGTTCTTCTGCAACAACAGGTCTTCAACCCTCTTGCATTTTGCCTTGATTTTGCTTCTTGTGTTCATCTAGGGGTATAGTTGAGTGTGAAATAAATTTTTTAGTGAGAATGTCTCTGATGATAATGTGCTTGTCTGCTTTGCTGTTCTTCCCGAACAACTCTGACTGTAGTCGGGACATAGTCTTGTGGTCATACGAAGCAATGTCACTAGGATTCTCGAACACAGAAACTATCCACACAACACGCTCGTGTACAACCTTCCGTTTTTTGAAGGCGACACGAGCGGTCATGTAATGGATAGGTGCGCCCTTAGAACGGGAGGGCATCCTCCGTAGAGGTCTCTGCTGCCTTGGCAGCGCGACGCTCCTTAGCAGCTGCGCTGTTAGGATCGAACACACGGCAGCAAGGCTTTCCGTTCTTGGACATGAACATGGTGACGTAGAGGTTGCCCCCCTGACCTTGTTCGTTGCGAGAAGTTGCGTACTTCTCAATCATCTCCTTGAGCTCTGTGTCCTTGAAGCGGACGTTCCAGCTCAACAACTGGCCTTCGTCGTTGTAACGAGGCTCCTCTGCGTACCCTACGAGTACTGAATCATATTGTTTATCGTTCATGATAAAATTAAATTGTAAAAAAGGTTATCAAAAATATAGAATGCTACTGCATAAATCAAAATCTTACACCACAAATTCAGCGTAGTGTGTTTTGGTTGGTCTATTTCCATTGAGGTAGTCCTGGATGTTTTCAAGGGCTTGGTGAAACTTCATCTCGCCTCGGAACAGAGTTTCCTCTGAGCACTTCACATCAGCAGGGTAGAAAGGGTAAGCCTTCTCCTGTACCACCCAATAAAAATCAGGTATATCAAATACCTTGGTGTACACATAGGCCTGAATGTCGTAGCTCCAGCTGTTGACATCGTACCTAAACTTTTCGATTGACCTCGAAGACTTGGAGTCTACGATGTAATCTCCTTCCTGCAAGCAATCAAGGAACCCTTTGAGCGGGACACCGTCAAGATCCACATTGAACTCTACTTGGTATTTGCCACCAGCAAATCGTTTGTCGTAGAGGCCGCAGTCCTTGAGGCGATGAATCATCTCCTTCGCTTTTTTGACATCCTCCTGAGGTGCCAAGAGCTTTTCCGCGTTGGCTTCTTGCGCCTTTGCTTTCCACTCTTTATATCGCTTCGTGCTTCTAGGATACTTGCCGCCAATATCAGCGACGATATCAGCATCGTCAAGAGTATAGTAAGTGTCTGCAAACTTTTCAGGTTCGAACAGAAGCAAGTCATACAGGGAGCCGAAGTATAAGGCATCAGACTCTTTCTTCAGTTGCCCACGCATGTACATCTCCCAGAGACGCATGTCTCCAAGAGCGTACTTGAGAGAGGAGTAGGAGAGGTGGGGCTTGCCCACCCGCTCCGTCAACTTCTCCCGCATGCTCATGATTTACCTCTGCTAGAAGTGAAGGGTTCAAGACCAAGGATTGTTGGGCACCAAATCCCAACGTATAGTCCAGCCATTTGACTGCCCGTAAACCATAGAGTCAGAGACATAGTCATAGACACGAAGGCTGCGATTAGTAGTGCGTTCTTCATCGTACAAATTTCTTAAGACCAGCCACTTGCTTCTCGGTGAGTTGGTCACCATACTTCTTGGTGATACTATCAAATGCTTTCTTCTTGTCTGTCTGAGTCTTAATGTAACCCACTGCCTTGTCCATGATGTTCTCTACTGGCGCATCCAGCTTTTTAGATAGCTTCTGTACTTGAGGGTTGTCCACGATCGCTTGTTGCTTTGCGATTGCTTCTTCGACTTCATTAGCTGACGCAATAGACGCATCGATTCCGATTCCGAGCATTGCCAATGCCCTTCCAACGGCTGATGTTTCGCAGTTTTCGACATAGCTTGTTTTGTTGATGTTGGATGATGACTTGACTTCGTGAGCGTGGCCCTGAGCCATGATTTCACCATCTACGCTTACAATAGTGCATTTGCACAGGCACTGCTCTCCATCAAGCATATTGATATCAGTGTGGATACCCCACCCGTCATACTTATTTTCTTGACGGAAGAATTTGATGCGCTCGTTGACTTCAACATACGCTTTACCACGGATGTTCGTGGTTTTGAACTTGTAGTTCGACATGATTATAATGAATTAAATTAATGTGTGACAAATACAATCTTTGCAGTAATCAGAATCTAGTGGGTGTCCACATCTCAGGCATCTCTTGTCCTTGTAGTACCTAGGGTACTTGAACTTCCAGAAGAACCAATCCTCAATCCAATAGAGGATGTCTTCGTTCCAGATGACCTTTAACTTCCGTGCAAACTTACGTATCCGATTCATTGATTCCAAGGGATGTCTCTATTTTTTTCTGAAATGATTGTAGGTTTTTGATTGTTTTTTTGATTGTTCGGAGCTCGTTGTGCAGGTTCCTGTTCCTCCCGATCTTGACTTGCGGGGCGATGGCAAACCTGTCTGAAACCTTGTTGGTGAGCTCTACCGCAAGCTGGTATCTAGAGATGTAGCTAGGGTATGTATTCACCATGGGCTCATGCTCCCTCGTGTAGTGCATGATGGTTGCGTGGTCTTTGCTAAACACCAAGCCGATTTTAGCGAACGTGGTGTAAGGCCTGAACGCATTTGAAAGAGCCACTCTGTCTTGCACATAGTGCGAGAGTCTAGACTTGTCGTCAATGGTGTACCCTTGCCTTTGTTCGTATTCGTGACGCACCTCGCGCATCATGTCTTCAATTTGATTGTTTTCCATAGTATGCTCTTGCCATTTCTTGTGTGGTGAGATAGATAAGCATTGAGTTCATAACGTCCATAACTCCGTCCTTGAAAGCAACAAGGCTTTCTGGTTCTTTTAGCGCATAGGATTGCCCAATGCCAGCTTCACCAATGATGTTTTCTACACCCTTGATTGTGCTGTAGTCTTGAATGAGTTGGTCTGCCACTTCTTCGGTGGCTGATATGTACCACTCTACGATAGGTATGGCTGGTAGTTCAACCCAGTTCTCAAAGCCGTGCTCGTCGATGTCAAGCTTGATCATCCCGAGCGCTGTCTGCTCCGCTTTCGTTCCGTCGAGATACTTTTCCATCCACTCCATCACTTGTTCTTGTGTCATTCTTTTTTTGTAATCTTTTGAGTTCTCTTTGCATGAGTCGTCGTCGTTGGCGTCTGCTTCCGAACTGACCTCTCGTTATTGCTTCTATAAATTTCTTAATTGACTCGTCCATAAAGTGCTCTGCTGTTTGTGTGCATCTTGACCAGCTCCTTGTCGTCCACATTGGATTGCTTGCTAGTAAACCAGTGCAGGTTTTTCTTGGGGTTGTACTTGTACTTGCGCAGGTTCTTTGTGTCCACCTCTTTGAATGAAGGGTTTTTCTTGTAGTGTACATCCACCATGTCGCACTCCACCCAAGCACACACAGTCTTGTGTTGCCCATCATAAATGCGCTTGGCTGTTGTTGGTGAGTTCTTAAGCACACACTTGGTTAGCTCAAGGGACACGTTAGACGGGGCGTAGTAGTCGGTGTCAGGTCTGCCGTTGTTGGAGGCAGGGTTGAGTCCGTAGTCCTTTACTTGCCAACACATGTAGTTGGCGCCTTTACCAAGGTGAAATCTCACCTGGAAACGTTTCTTTTTCTTTCTCATTTTGAATTTTTAGTTTCATTTTAGCTTCCCAATCCCTGACCATGCAGTCAAGAATCATCTTGTCTTGATGTGACGCACTCTCTTCGAAATGCTTCATGCGGGCCTCAATTTTGGCCCATAGTTCGTCCATGTATTCGTCAGTCATTCTTCTTTTCTTCTTGGTCGTCCACTCCGTGGATACGGCACTCGAACTCCTTGCTTGCACACAATCCTTTGAGTGCATCGGCCACGAAGGATTCTTCGTACTGACCAACCTTGCCGCGCATCCAGTCGAGGTCAAGCTCATCGTCGAGGTCGATGTTACGTTCGAATGAGATGGAGAAGTCACCAACGTAGTCGTCCTCGCTGATGTTGATGGTCTGACCTTCGAGTTCAGCAACAGCATCATTGATGCCTGACTGCACACCCTCACGGAAGATGGCGATGGCTACCTCCTTGGGGATGACGGGCATAGTGGGTTTGCTTTCTGCGAGCCTGAACTTGAGGTCAGCAACCTCTGCTTCGAGGGCTTGCTCACGCCCTGTCTGCTCTTGATAGCTCTTCTGCGCCATTTCTTGACGGAACTCCATCGACTCGATGGTTTCTTTGGCAGAGGAGATAGCGTTCTCTGCGTAACGGATGCTCGCTTCGAGCTCGTTCTTGGATTCTTGTACTGAATTCATGGGTTGATAGGTTTTTGAAGTTTGAGGCCGAGGTGTTCAGCCGCGTAGTTAATGTGTCTTTGTGTTGTTACTGACCAGTAGCCAAGTTGTCGCAGGGTGTTGCCGTCAATGCGAGCGACAGGTGTCCCGTAGCTGACAACGTAGCCGTTGGTTGTCCATAGGTTTTGTTTGTATCGTGGGAATCTCATGTTAGTCCGTTCAGTTCTGCTTTGTCGGTGATTGTGCCGTCACGCTCAAGCCACCCGTCGTCGATCAGCGCTGACGCCGTGCGTCCGTAGTGACCCTGTAGGCTCCACGCCATGCCAGTTTTGAGTAGTTCAGAGAAAAGCCGAAGGGTTTTT
>VMHT01161694.1_pt1 | contig 13078 bp, 25 predicted proteins | sample 4693611 | NCBI WGS metagenome assembly VMHT01 (sample SAMN12280063, study PRJNA550983) | marine metagenome | isolation source: seawater sampled from same location over 5 years 0.02-0.2 micron viral filtrate | place: USA: collected off the coast of southern California halfway between the port... ... | reverse complement strand
TCAAAGTTGTTTTTATCTTCTTTTATCTGTCTACTTAAATGCTCTTGCATAGCTAAATGAACACCAGCACATGCTAAATAATCTTCTTCTTCTTCTAACTCTTTAAGACCTAACTGTATTAGTTCTATATCAGCTCCATCTTCTAAGTCATATTTAACCATTAAATAGTATTCTTTTATTGTATCGTTTAGTATATTATGCATCTGTTCTTAGTTTTAATAAATTATAACACTCTATATATTTCTGTTTAGCTTTACCTTTATAAACTTCTTTAAATAAGTTATATAATCTTTTAGTATATAAATACCTTGAATTACATCCTTCAAATAGTTTCTTAGCATAAGCTTTTCCATAGCCTTTTAGATAATTAACATTATCAGCAGTATCTCCTATAATCATTTGTTCATAGAAATTATACATTGCTTGTTCTTCTGTTATATCTAATAACTCTTTCTTCTTATAATTGTAATATAAGCAAGGGAATTGTAGGTAGTCTTTATCAACTGCAACAATCATTACATTATCTCTACCCACATTCTTCTGTGCCCTATACCAGTAAGAAGCAATCATATCATCGGTCTCAACACCATATCCAACTATAGACTTATATTCAGTCTTAACATGGTTATGTAATGCAAACAAATGTTCAGGAAGGTCTTGCTTCTTTCTATTAGCTTTATATACTGGAGTTATTAATTTCCTGAAGTTACCTCTAGAACCTGAAAAGATATAGACTCCATCAGGAGTATAAGTATTCATTATGTCATTCATCAAATGTCTATAAGACCATCTGAACTTATCTTGTGCTTCTTCTAATGTATCACTAGTTACTGCACTTGCAAATATCATTGTATCAGCATCTATTAGTATTATCATATTATTTATTTTTATAGGTTATCTCTTTCTATCTCTTTTTGTAGATTAGCTAAAGCTCTCCAAGCTACTTTTGCTGAATGTCTAACACCATCTGTATCGATTGTACCAGCTTCAATTAAATGTCTTGTTAAAGCGTCTAATTCATCTCCTGATTTACTTCTATCCCAATGTAAAGGCTTACCAGCATTATGTTGGTCATTACCTACTCTAGAACATATAGCTACCTCTCTAATAGCATCAGGGAAATAATTAAGTACACCAGAAAATACTGGAGTACCTTTTCTTTGTTGAGCTACAGATTTAGTTACATCAGTACACTCATAATCCAATCTTATATCTCCATAAGGATTAGATTCGTAATATTTACTTATTGAATCACTCATATTATATCAAAATTAAATTAATACTTAATTGTAAGCATACTAGACTCGCTAGTAATACTAATCCGAAATTATGTCTATTTGGTTTCTTCATCCTGTTTAGGTTTACCACCATCTAAGGCATTAACTCTTGCATTTAAATCTACCATAGCTACATATAGTTGACTCAATACTTTTTCTACTCTACCCATTCTCTGAGCGTTAGTATGTTTCTTATCAAATTTAAATCCTTTTGCCATTACTTTTCTAGTTTTATGTTAGTGCAGAATACTGCCATAACGATTAATATTATTACTATTGCTTCCATAAAGTTATTGTTTGACCTTCTATCTTTCTTGTTAAAGATTCAGGTAATTCTGATTTAGTTGAGTAACCAATTATTGTATTACTCTCTTTACATTTGTAACTTGCTGTATTATATGTCATTGTTTTCATTGTTTAAGTTAATAAAAGTTGAACCTTCTCCACAAGCAGAACATCTCCCTGTTCTATCTGTGTCTACCTCTCCAATAGGATAAGCATCACAACAATCTGAAGTGAGCTCATCCCAATCTGAGAAATATAAATTTGGTTTAGATAATAAATTTGCCATTAGTTATCTTCTAAGAATCTCATGTATTCTCTGTTACTAATCTTATATTGAACGCCATCTGTATTAGATTGCATTATACGTTGAATAGTTCCATTAGGAGTACAAGTAGTTCTTAATAAGAATACATTACTAGTACCATCACTAGGTGAAGTATATCTTGGCTTACCTTTTAATACTCCAAAGTGTACTTTATGACCCATATATTTACGTAATTTAATATACATAGCTTCAGTAGATACAATATCACCAACATTATAATCTACCATTTTCTGTAGATATTCTTTCTGTTGAGCTTTAGTACCTTCTTGAATCATATCCCACATTTTAATACCTTCGTGAGTTTGTTTGTTTTCTACGTTTAAGAACTTAGTAATATAATCCATAGAATAAGATGGTAATCTAAATAATCTTTTAGTTTGTTTCATTATATCAAATGATTTAACAAAAGTATTAAAGTGAATACCAAACTTCATAGCTCTAGCATTTAACCATCTATTATCAAATCTATCATTATTTTGACCAACTACCATATCAGCAGAATTATATTCTTTCATAAAGTCTAATAACAATTGTTTGTCACAATGATTTTTATCCCATGTTAAAGCGTGAATTTTATCTTCACCTAACCATTTCCATGATACAGATATAATTTTAGGTTCACCAGTTAATTGTTTGTGACCTACATATTGCTTACCAGTCCACCATACTTTAGCAGTAACTCTAGAAGTTTCTATATCGTAAACCATAACTCTAAATGAATCAGTAGTTACATCATCACCAGTAAGACCTAAGTCTTTAGCCCAGTTTCTAATAGTTCTTTGAGTTACACCAAATGTAGATGATAACTGTTTTTGTACTTCTTGTTTAGAATCTTCACGTCTGTAAGATAATCTAATTAATTCTTTGTCTGAATCTGTTAATTGTTTAAATGTCATATTTTATTTGTTTTATTGTTTATGCAAATATAAGTATTATATTGCGAACCACCAAACTTTTTGGCAATTATTTATATCATTCTTGAAGGAATAGCGTATTGCATCATATCATCTTCAGTAACTTCTGACCAACATACTAACGCATCCGATGGGTATTTGTTTAGTATAAGTGTTAAATGATTGAAGAAATGTTCACCTTCTGTATTGATAACATATCTATCTCCGTTTACTATTAGTGTTTCCATATTAACTTCTATTTAATTCTAATGTAGTATATATATAATTAGCAACTTCTAATTCTTGTTGGTAACCTTGATACACTAAGTTAACTTGTTCTTTACTTACAATTGGATAACCTCTCCAATCAAAATTCTCTATATTCTTTTTTGCTTTTTGTAATCTAGCCCAAGCAAAGTTATGAGCTCTTTCTTCTATTGTCATATTATTTGTTTTAGTTATTAATACTGTAAATATAATAAATATATTGCGACTAAAAAAATAAAACCCCACTTATTTTACTAAATGGGGTAATTATTTACTCTTTATCTTCGTATGTTAGGTAAATGTTTTTAAGCGAACTTAATACATTTCTTACACATGAAGGGCAGTTACTCGGCTTTTTAGACTGATGCATAACTCTATTATATATAGAATATAAGTTTCTAACTGTCTCAGCTCTAAGTGAACCTGAAGTAGTATCAGGATATGATTTAAAGTGTTTGTCTAGAATTTTATATTCTGTTTCAGTTAAACATTCTGGTTTCTGATAAGGGTATAGCTTATTTAATAAAGCTTTTCTCTCATTACATCCACAATCTTCACCTAGTATAAACTTAGCGACCTTATCAATACCTGTAGCTTTGAATACTTTTTCTACTGTATCTCCAAGACCTTCGCTTTGTTTTACTACCTTCTTTTTACTTACTTTTTTTCTTGCCATAATTGTTTTATATTAAATGATAATCTTTATTAAAGTAATCTTCTAAATCTTCTCCACATTCATCTCTTACAATAGCCATTACTTTGGTTAATGTATTAAAAATACTATTCACATTGATACCTGTTTCTTTTGCCATTCTTCTCATAGAAAGGTCTCTTGTATTGTATCCAATAAATATATTCTTAAAGTATGGATAGTTATCTGATAAAGGTAATTTATTTAGTACAGCCATTACTTTTGCATAAGTCTTTTCAAATGCTTCTTGTTCTATACTGTTATAATCATCATTACTAGATATTCTATCGTATTTATTCTCTTCTGGATTATCATCAGTAGAGTATATTGTTAACTTATTTTTCTGTCTATAATAATCTCCATGCAGAGATTTAAGAGTAAGGTATATATAAAACCTATTTACATCATCATCACCATAAGTTATATCCTTACCTCTTTCCACCATTCCATGTATTTTTATATACATATCTTGAACGATATCTTCTGCTATACTTGGATTTGCTCCAAACCCTAGTACCATCCTGTGCCAATCTTTATGGCTCTTTGCTAATTTATCTAAAACCATTACATTCTAGGTGTAGGAATCATATTCACACTTATAAAACCTAAGTCTAATTTATAGACATTATAAGAATTATCTTCAGTTTCTTGTACCTCAACTATTTCAAATCCAAGTACAAAGCCTAATATTAATCTACTTGTTATATACATATTTATATTGTTTTAATTGTTATTTCGACTCTAGGATTATCCTTGTCGATTTCTGTTGGAAGAATAGTTTCTGTTTTTACATTATCATCATTATCATCATCCCAACATCCATATTCTGTTACTGCATCTAAAAAGAATTTACTTGCTATAGATACTACGTTCATTTTATCTAGTGACCTTTTACTAGGTTTAAATACTTGATATGTAATTTCTACAGGAGTTTCTATCTCTAAATTTTCTAACTGTTCTTTCATTAAATCTTTATATACTTTTTTAGCTTGATTATTTACTAAGAAATGTAGATTTCTATATGTATTCAAATTCATAGCTATTCTCTTATCTTTAGATTTAACTCTAGGCAGATAGACTGCAAAAGGGGTATTAAATTTAATTTTCATACTGAACTTTCTTAAAGTTAGTGCCTTCTAATACATCAAATAAATCACCTTCTACTTCAGGTAATCCTTTTTGATTTACTTTAAAACTAAATGACTCAAAAGGAAAACCTCTTGAACGTTTACATGATACAGTTACTAACTCTTTATTTACTGTGTTAACTTCTAATTGTATTTGAGTCTCTGTCTTTTTCTCTAAGAAACTACCTAAGTGACCAGTTGGTTTATCTGAACCAAAATTAGAATGAATTACAGTAATTATATGACAGTTAAGTTCTGCTGACCATTTCATAATCTTCTGTACTACATTGTTAGATTCTTCAAGGTTATTTACATCTGATACTAAATCTGCTATACCATCAATGATAACTACACCACATTTATTTTCTAATTTATTATATAAATAATATTCTATAAAATCTATTCTCTCTTTATATCCTAATGTTCTTAACCCAAATGTATGATAACATCCAGCATCTTCTCCTTCATTCATATCTAATACTCTTCTAAATACTTTCTGTGCATGGAATCTACCTTGCTCTGTATCAAAATGTACTAAACATTCATCTTTTCTATGACCTCTTATATTACCACCAAAGTTATTTTGTCCAGATAAAAATACTGAACCTAGTAATGATATAAAGAATGTTTTCTTTGATTTAGGTGGAGCTTGTACAAAAGAAAAGTTACCGTAAGTACCAATTGGAACTGGATAGCTAATAGTACCTTGAGGTGTATTAGTCATAGCTTCTCCTAATGATATAGCTACAGGTGGATATGATATTTCTTCTTCAGCATCTATAAATAAATCTTCAGCCAATTTATCAAAATACATATTCTGTACTGTTTCTTTTTCTTCGCTCATATTGTTTTTGTTTTTAGTTGTTAATAAAATAAAGGGGGAAGCACCTCTTTTTAGAATCCCCCTTTAAGTAATATGGATAGTAAGCACCTCTTTTTAGAATACTATCTCTGAAAGACTTACGTAGCGTTGCTCGGCTCTCTTTGTCTAATCTAACCTAATTAGAAAGGGAAATCATCAGCAGAAGCAGTTTCTACTGCTGGAGCTGGAGCTGGTTTAGGAGCATCTGCATCCATTCTTTCAGCTACAACGATTGAATCATCAGTCCATACTACCTTTCCATTTCCTAAGTAATCTTTCTTTTTCTTAGCTTCTCTCTCTTCTTTAGTTTGAGAATCAAAGGCAGAAACATTCTGTCCGAATTGATTAGTTTCATCGTTAATAGATACTGTAAAGTTGTAATATACTTTACCATTTTTACCTTTTACGAATTTTTCTTTTGGCAATGCTGCCACGTCTATACTTAAATTTAATAATGCACTCATAGTTTATCTGTTTTTAATTGGTTAATAATAATTGTTCTACCTTTTTACTCATTAATACTTTAGATTTTAAGGAAGCTATAGTCAGTTCACCTGATTGTAATTTTGCTTTAGCTCTGTCAAATTCTTTAGTACCTTCATTTAGCCATACTGTTGGTGTGTTCTTATCGTGTGTATTAGAAGCATCAGCATCTTTAGTATCATCTATAAGGAATAAACCATTTAAGGCATATTTTCTAGCATAAGAGCTTGATGAACCAAATGACTGTGCAATATCCATACCTTTACGATTAGGGTCAATACCAGCTTGGGCAGTTACTTCTACTTTACCTTCGTTGTCAAAGAATACTGCTCTAGCTTCTACTAAAGGTATTCCAGCAATTTCAGTTACTGTATCAGTAATCATTAAAGAAGCTTCTACATTTGTTAGTAGAGGTTTAACTGCTTCTAGAATATCTTCACAACTTCTGTAATTATATTTACCAAAGTTGTTTCTTTGATTCTTAGGTGCTTTTAAGTTACCTTGAATCTGTAATAGTTTTTCTTGAATTGTCATAATTTATATTGTTTATTGTTATTGATGGTACAAATATAAGTAATTTATTGCGAACCACCAAATTATTTATAAGAAATCTTTATATTTTTTTGATACATCTATATATTTCTCTCTTAGATTATTGTAATTTAATTCTAAATTTTTATTAGTCATCCATGCAGAATTAGTATAAAAATACATTTCGTTTAATGCTTTTACATATTTATCTGCCTTTTCAGGATTCTTGTCAGCAAATGCTTTCATTAAATCACCAAGCATTTTAAAGTTATTGTGAAATTGTATTTCGTCCATATTATATTATATTAAAGATTTGTAACCAATATCCAGTTGAACTTACTATATTAAGTATTACTAGATTCCATTGTTTTGCTTTTAGTACTTGAGGAGTTAATAACATAATGCCACAAGCATTAAGTATAAAACCAATTTGATAATTCATTAGATAAGGTCCAAAGAATAACATTGAAGTACCTAACCAAGCTAAAGTTTCTATTTTAGTTAACTTAGTTCTACGCATATGTTTGTATCTTATATACGCTTTAGTGAATCTAGTCTTTTTTACCATTCTCTTGAATCTTCATATTGTTCAACTAATATATCTGTTAAGTATCCCCATAATTCACCTTCTTTATATGTAGCATCTTCTTCAGTATCTTTAAAAGGATTAAAGACTTCTGTTACATCGTGAATCCATACTGAATTATACTCTTGTGTGTAAGTTACTTCATAAGTTACTCCCATTAATTCTAAATCTTGTTTTGTCATAATTATTGTTTTTTAGTTATTGATAGTACAAACATACATAAAATAATGCGAACCACCAAATATTTAAGCAAAAAAAAACACCCACCTGATTAAGATGAGTGCTTTTCTAACTAAAAACAAAATAAAAAACGTGGAGAATAAGGGAGTCGAACCCTTGACCTCTTGGATGCAAACCAAGTGCTCTAGCCATCTGAGCTAATTCCCCAGTATATTAACCTTTAAATCCGTAGGTTAAAAACGGTCTTTTCAAATCATCAGTATCATAATAAACAGATACTTCATCAAATCCTATTCTTCTAACACCTTCATGTATTAAGAATGCTATAAACTTCATTCTCTTGTCAGGTGCAGTTATCTTAACTCTAATAGCCATTCCAACTCTATGTGAACTTCTACTAGGTTTATGCTTATTAGCATACTTAGGACTCATATAAGCTTCTAATACTTCTATATTGTATCTAGTCTTAGTTATGTACTTATCTAAAATAAGAACAGGTAGTCTTTCCATGAATCTATATCCTGAACCTTTTTCTTCAGGACAATCAAATTCAGACCATTGTAAATATCTTAAACCTTCTGTATTATTTGTTGTCATTATAATATATAATTGAAGCTAATAAAAATATAGCTAGTATTGTATTTCCCATTATTATTTCGTTTGATACAAATATACAATATATATTACGAACCACCAAATATTTTAACACTTTTTTTTGTAATTTAGAATCATTATAAATAGCTTCGAGAGACTAAAAAATAGTTGCTAAATAATTTGGAGTGTAACGTGTTTTGTATTATCTTTGTACCATTTTAATATATATAGCATAATATTAGTCTAAATATTAAATATAAAAAAATACTAGAATATAGCCTAGTTACTGAATAAGTAGCATATTAAACATAATAATGGATTAGACATCTGAGGACTATGCAAAAAAAAAGAGCTACATAATTAAATGTAACTCTACTTTTTCTGTTTATTTTTATATATACTTATTCCGTTTTTGTTGTTTAGATAGATTTATATTTCTCTAAACCTCTACTACCGAAATAAGCAATATAGATACCTAACAATAATGATTTTAATAATTCAATCCATTCATTAGGTACTGTAACCGTTATATTAAACGAATCTATATAAATTAGTATTACTGTTGCAAGTGTTAAGAATATTAAACTCATAGGTCTTACATTCTTAGCTAATACTGAATCTGATTGAAGGTCTGCTTCCCATCGCTTACTGACTGATTTCATTTCTTCAATATCTAATTGCATAACTTTAAGAGCATGTTCTCTTTGTTCAGGTGTAATATTTTCTGCACCTGTAATAGAATCTATTGCTCCTTTGATATTTCCTTGTACTAAATTACCAACTACTTCTAATGATTTGTTTACATCTAATTGTCTTAGAAAGTCACCAACTCTAGTAGTTCCATTTTCTTCTTTATAATTTCCCATATTACATTTCATTAATCCAACAATATTCTTCTTTCGCATCGAATGAAGGACAAGCTTTATTACTAAAATCATTATGACCTTTAATAATAGCTTTTGGATATTTAACTTTTAATTCTAATAGTAGTCTTTCTAATGATTCACGTTGTACATCGTTTCTAGTATCTTTACTTAACTTCATATCTTTTGACATGCCACCAACGTAACATATACCGATACTACTTCTATTATAGCCCTTAACGTGAGCACCGACTCTTTGTTCTGGTCTCCCAGCTCTTACTTTCCCATCTAGTTCAACAACCCAATGATATCCTATATCCGACCAGCCATTACCATTAACGTGCCAGTTTCTTATAGTCTCAGTGCTGAAATGCTTACCTTCTGGAGTAGCCGAACAATGTACAACTATTAAATCAATTTCTCTCATCTACTTTTATATTTAATTTCCATAAACTTACCATTAATAGCATTAAATGCTGCTATACCATCTTTAGGTATTAAAGCAATAGCTATAGATATAGCTCCTAATACTGCTAATAAGTTTTCATATCTCGATTCGTGATAGTTAGAAGCAAATATATTTGATACTTCTGCTGAAATAACAGAAATAGTTTCTTCTCTCCACTTTTCGAATAATTTTATAATCTCGTCTGCATCATCATATGGTACTCCATTTTTGATGAAATGCATTCTAGTTTTTTCTATGTATACTTCTACAGTTCTTTGCATTGTATTGTATACTTGGTCTTTAAGCATATCGTTATCGATAGACTTGGACGCATCTATTATTAATTTCTGAAATTCCTCAGCTATAGTATCTAGTTTGAAATTCATGAAGTCAACAAACATTTGGGATTTTGTCACATCAAACTTCTTGTAGTTATAAAACTTTTGGTATTTAACCTTAGCTCTAGTGTTTTCTATAACTCTAAACATATTATGATATTTTAATCTTAATATCTTTTTAGTTATTCTTCTTTTAAATATAATAGATTTCAGTGAACCGAATGTATAATCCAGTATTACGTCTATTAGTTTATTCATTTTATTTTTATTAGAAATATTAATTGATTATAAAATCTGTCTTAATCGTCACTCCTAACAATTAAGCATTTTTATTTCTTCTCTATTTTATCGCTAGAGCTAGAGTCGCTCTGTTTACTTAAGTATTCTTTTAGCTTTTCAACATTCTCTGTCTTAGCTTTATATAAGTTATTCATATAATAAGATTAAAAAATACCCCTGTATATTAAACAAGGGTATATATTAAACATTTACAGTACAAAACCTGTATATTGAACATCTCTATCTGGATACATATCGTTATCTTGATTAGAAGTATATTCAGGATATAATGTACTATTGTAATTCATAAAGTCTATAAATCTTCTAGTATAAAAATCAGCAGTATCAGTAACTTTAGCAGTCAATAAAGAAACTTCTTCTTGACTTACTTCATTACTATTCTCTGGACTTCTTTTAAATATACCACCGTTAGATACAGTATAAGCAGCAAATGGAATATAATTTGCTTGAGTATACCATATCAACATTGGTTTTATATAATCCATAAGTAGTAACTTATAATCAGCATTAGCAGCATCACTTAATGTATCGTTAACAATAAGTTCTTGAATCTTCTTATATAATTTACCACCTAAATAATTTTGAATAGCAGTATCTTGTGCAACTTCGATAAACTGAATAATTTTATCTCCATCTATATTACCACTTATTATAGACTTACGTTTTAAGTCTTTAACGTTTATAAATAGTGCTTTCATATTATTTTCCTTCTTCTTTAGTAGATTTATCTTGGTCAGCAGCTTTCTCTCCAGTTTCTTCTTCTCTCTTAATAGAAGTTGAAATGTTTTCTAATTGAGTAAACTCAATTGGCTGAATAGTTACAAAATATAAATCTAGGTTAATTTTATTAAATGCAAGTATTTCTTCAAAACCATCTAATAAACCATCTTGTAATGGCTTAATAATAACGTTATCCATCAATACAGCAGCAGTTCTTAATTCTTCAGCATTGTTACCAAATCCAGTATTATCTTTAATACCTAATAATATTGGTGATACAATACCATGTCCTAACATAATCTTCTGTGTAGCTTCATCACTCATAAATTGATATTGAGCATGAGCATCAGGTAAATGTATAGGCTGAATATCAGCAGCAGTTTCTTGTGAATCATTAAAAGCTAGTATAAATTTACCAGCATTAGATGAACCTGAAAACTTGTCATATATCTTTCTTTCAATTAACTCTTGTGTTTCAGCGTTAGGTACTCCATTATTAAAGTTCATTAATAAAGTAGGCTGTAATCCTTGCTTAATGTTGTTAATATGATAGTTAGATACTTCTTCTTCTAGTGAACAATATTGTAAACATCCAGTATAATCAACTGGTGAATAATAATAGAATCCACTTCTATATGGTTTGAATATATATAATTCTACCTTTTGACCTTTAGTTCCATTTCTGAAAGTAGGTATTCTTTTAGGAGAATCACTATGTTTTAATTCAGCCCACTTAGGATGATAATAATAAGCAGCTATAGTTCCATTCTTATTACACTTTTCAGCTCTAAGAGTTTCCATTGGATGGTGAACTATCTTAACTATTTTAGTTTTAGACTTATTATATATAAGTTGAACAGCAGCTTGACCTAACATTTTATAATCATGAGCTACTCTCTTCACTTCTCTTTTCTTAAGTAGTAATTTCATCTTAGCATGTTGTTCAGGAAATAATTCCGAATCAGTACATTCTAATCCTCTACCAGCAATCATATCTACAATACCATTAATACATCTACTATTAGTAGGTGAACCAAGATATCTTTCAATAAGACTATCAAAGTAATCGTTATTTTCTCCGTAAGAAATCCATTCCTTACCTACAACTTCTTCCACTTTTGGAGCTTCGTAACCTGATAGGTTTAACATTCTTACATTACTATTCTTATTCATATTATTGTTATTATTTTATTATACTTATATAACGCAAAAAGTGCGTTTTTGTCTTTTATAAACATATTCCTGTAGCATATATCCTACCGAATCCATTAACTCTTACCCAATCAATATTTGGTATATTTACTTTATAGTATCCACTAGCTAACTTATTACTTAATCCAGTATCACTATATACGTAATCATTTATAGCTGGATAAGTATCTGAACCACCAGAACCATTATTATGATAATAAGTTTGGTTTACAGAATAACTACAAGCTACAGCAGATGAATTAGCTCTAGAAGAACCAGTCCATGTAGAGTAAGTAACGTGACTATATCCATAAAATTCAGAGATAGCATGAGGTAATACTTTACCAGCATCAAGACCCATTTGAGCTAATGATACATTAGATAAAGACTCACCTAACTCATCAGCTATATCTTCTAAACTTATTTGTCCACTTGATTGTAAAGCCATATTTTTCTATTTACAGTCACATGTTGAACATCCACATTCTAGTTTTTCTATTCTTGCGTATAGTTCTTTATTTGACTCGATTAATAATCCTATCATTTTTTGATAATCTACAGTTTTAAGTAAATCACCATTCATCATTTCTTTTTCATGTACTAAATCAGGTAACACTTGTTCAACTTCTTGAGCAATTAATCCTATTTCAGATTTACCTTTTCTAGAACCTTTGTTCCACTCATAAGAGACACCTCTAAGAGCTTTTACAGTTTCTTCAGCATTCTCTATCGTTTTTACATTATCTTTCATAGAAGCGTCTGAAACAGTTGTAGAATAACCTATAACATCTGCATCTACATGTAAATCTCCAGCAGTAGTTAATCTCATCTTATTAGAACCAGAAGCACCATCCCAATCATGTTGACCAGTTTGTGATATTTTATATGCTTGTCCTATACCACCAGTTCCACCAAAATAGATTCTAAAGTTATCAGCATCTGTTCTTAATGTATTAGTAGTAGAAGTTCCTAATTCGAACTGCATACCTTTATCATTAACAGTATCTAAGTTACCAAATGTACCACTAAATTTAACAGTGTTACTAAATGTTTTAGCACCAGCTACAGTTTGTGTACCTGTAGTTAATACAGCACCAGATAATGAAGTTAAAAATCC
>VMHT01058582.1_pt1 | contig 13078 bp, 15 predicted proteins | sample 4693611 | NCBI WGS metagenome assembly VMHT01 (sample SAMN12280063, study PRJNA550983) | marine metagenome | isolation source: seawater sampled from same location over 5 years 0.02-0.2 micron viral filtrate | place: USA: collected off the coast of southern California halfway between the port... ... | reverse complement strand
GCGCGTCCCGTTCCCGAATTCGTCGAAAATCTACGCCACGGGTTCGCGTGCCGATATTCGTGTGCCCATGCGCGAAGTCAGCCAGTCGAACACCCCGGCCACATTCGGGGTAGAGAAGAATCCACCGATCACGATCTACGATTGCTCCGGGCCGTATACCGACCCCGATGCGACGATCGATCTCACCGTCGGCCTGCCGGCCCTGCGTGCGGGCTGGATCGAAGAGCGGGGCGATACCGAATTGCTCGACGGCCTGTCGTCGCAGTTCGGGCGTGCCCGTGCCGAGGATGCATCGACCGGCCATCTGCGTTTTCCCGATGTGCGCACGCCGCGTCGCGCCAAGGCTGGCGCGAACGTCAGCCAGATGCACTATGCGCGCCAGGGCATTGTCACCCCGGAAATGGAGTTCGTGGCGATTCGCGAAAACGCGAAGATCGATGCGATCAAGGATTCACGCCTGTTGCGTCGCCATCCCGGTGAAGGCTTCGGCGCCAATTTGCCGGAACATGTGACCCCCGAGTTCGTGCGCGACGAAATCGCGGCCGGGCGCGCCATCATTCCCAACAACATCAACCATCCCGAATCCGAGCCGATGATCATCGGCCGCAATTTCCGGGTGAAGATCAACGCCAATATGGGTACCTCGGCGGTATCCAGCTCGATTGCCGAGGAAGTCGAGAAGATGGTCTGGGCCGCGCGCTGGGGCGGCGATACGATCATGGATCTGTCGACCGGCAAGCATATTCACGAAACCCGCGAATGGATTATTCGCAACGCGCCGGTGCCGGTGGGCACCGTGCCGATCTATCAGGCGCTCGAAAAAGTCGACGGCAAGGCCGAAGAGCTGACCTGGGAGATGTATCGCGACACGCTTATCGAGCAGGCCGAGCAGGGCGTCGACTATTTCACCATTCATGCCGGCGTGCGCCTGCCGTTCGTGCCGATGACGGCCAATCGCGTGACCGGCATCGTCTCGCGCGGCGGCTCGATCATGGCCAAGTGGTGTCTGGCCCATCACACCGAATCCTTTCTCTATACGCATTTCGAAGAGATCTGCGAAATCATGAAGGCGTACGACGTGGCCTTCTCGCTGGGCGACGGTCTGCGCCCGGGCGCGATTGCCGATGCCAACGACGAAGCCCAGATGGCCGAATTGCGCACGCTGGGCGAACTCACCCAGATCGCCTGGAAGCACGATGTACAGGTCATGATCGAAGGGCCGGGCCATGTGCCCATGCAGCGTATCAAGGAGAATATGGACGCCGAACTGGCCGATTGCCACGACGCGCCGTTCTATACGCTTGGCCCGTTGACCACCGATATCGGCCCCGGCTACGACCACATCACCTCTGCAATTGGTGCCGCCCAGATCGGTTGGTACGGCACGGCCATGCTTTGTTACGTCACGCCCAAGGAGCATCTGGGCCTGCCGGACAAGGACGACGTGCGCGAAGGCATCATTACCTACAAGATCGCGGCCCATGCAGCCGATCTGGCCAAGGGGCATCCGGGCGCCCAGATTCGTGACAACGCCTTGTCCAAGGCGCGTTTTGAATTCCGTTGGGAAGATCAGTTCAATCTCGGGCTCGATCCCATGAAGGCGCGCCAGTTCCATGACGAAACGCTGCCCAAGGACAGCGCCAAGGTCGCGCATTTCTGTTCGATGTGCGGGCCGAAGTTCTGTTCCATGCGTATTTCCCAGGAAGTCCGCGAGTTTGCGGCCGAGCGTGGCATTGAAACCCCGCAGGACGCGCTCGATGCCGGTCTGGCTGAAAAGGCCGAAGAGTTCCGCGAGGGTGGGAGCACGCTTTATAAATAACGGCGTCAGACGAATTCAGCGATAATTCATCCTGCAGAGACTAGCGTTCAACTTCGAAGCAGATCGAATCACACGGGAGAAACCCATGAGAAAAGAAACCGGTACATTGGTGCGGCGTCTCACGCTATGCGGCGTGGCCGTTGTGGGTCTGAGCGTGGCGACCATCAGCTCGGCTCGCGATCGGGACGACTTGATCACGACCGCGAGTACGGCGGGCACCACCGCTTATATCGTGGGTAAGAATATCGACGACGATTTCACCCAGGCTCAGGACTTCGCCGATACCCAGTCGGTTGCACTACGCCGCGAGGCCGCGACCGGTGAAGGTGAAAATCTCGATGCGCTGGCCGCGCTTCTGCATGAAGAAAACCCGGATGCGTTCGGTCGCTGGATGCAGACCAACTATGGACAGTTGTATGGGCCGCAGGTCTCCTCTGACAGCAACGTGGTCGATCGCATCGTCGCGATGCGTTAGTTCGCAACGACGGGCTGACAAGAAAAACGCCGCTTCGAGCGGCTTTTTTTTGCGCGAACATTCGGGGCTTCGCCCCAGCATACGGCTGTAACCCATATGCATACTTGCATTGCGCGTGTCGGTGTTGTTCGATGCCTGTAGCAGCCCGGCTTGTTGTAGCCTCGGCTTGATGCTTACTGGTATTCGGATGCGCCCCATATGACCACTGCCTATTTTAGTCATTCCAGTTGCCCGCTACATGACATGGGGCGCGGTCATCCCGAGTCGCCGTCACGGCTGGTCGCCGTCGAAAAAGGCATGGGCGTGGTTGGCGTGGATCGTCGCGTAGCGCGCCGCGAAGCGCCGCAGGCGCCGCTGGACGCGGTCAAGCGCGTCCATAGCCCGGCTTATGTCGACGAGTTGGTGACCTTTGCTCCCACACGGGGGCGCGTTCGTTTGGACGACGATACGTCGATGAACGGCCACAGCCTGACCGCAGCATTACATGCGGCGGGCGCCGTTGTCGCGGCGACCGATGCCGTTCTGGCGGGCCAGGCTGCGAACGCGTTCTGTGCCGTTCGCCCGCCCGGTCACCACGCCGAACACGATCGGGCAATGGGCTTCTGTTTTTTCGATAACGTCGCCGTCGGCGCCGCACATGCACTGCACGTGCACGGCTTGCGGCGCGTCGCCATCCTCGATTTCGATGTCCATCACGGCAATGGCACGGAAGACGTACTGCGCAACGAGCCACGCGCGCTGTTCTGTTCGAGCTACCAGAACCCGCTGTTCCCGTTTACCGCAGACGACAATGCACATGACACGTTAATCAAGACGCCCCTGAAGGCGGGTACGCCGGGCAGCGTGTTCCGGCAGGCCGTCGAGCGCGACTGGCTGCCCGCGCTCGATGCCTTCGCGCCCGATATGATCTTCGTGTCGGCCGGTTTTGATGCCCACCGTTCCGATCCGCTCGCCGATCTTATGTTTGAGGCCGAGGATTACCAGTGGGTTACCGAACGCATCGTCGAAGCCGCCGACCGGCTGTGCGACGGGCGTGTGGTTTCCACTCTGGAGGGCGGGTATGCCCTCGATGCGCTGGCCGCCAGCTCGGCGGTCCATATTCGTACGCTGTGCGAGGCCGGCGAGCGGTGAGATCGACGCTGCGGCATGCCGTAGCAATAGCGCTGTTTATCTGCGCGCCGGGTGTCGCCGGCGCCAACCCTTCGGACCAGTCGGATCCGGCACGCGTGGCCAATGCGGCCGGCGAATATCTCGTATTCAGCGACGCGCTCACCGCCGATTGCATGCTGCACCGCGGCCGATCTCGACGAATTGCAAATACGCATCCAACACGTGCAATCCGAGTGGTTCTGATCGCCTATACCGGCAAGACACGGGCGCAGGGTGATAGCGAATTTATCCTCGATCCGAAGACCGAGCCGAAGCCGTTGGGTTGCGATTCAGTCAGCGGCCTAGCGCGCCGCTGGGAGATCGTACACGCGAGGTTCGTTTCGCCGGCGAGGCGTTAGCACGGCCTCTGCGATAGTGGCGCAGCATGCAATTGATTATTAAAACGACATTTTAATAATCACTCTAAAAATTTAATAAGTGATTGAAAAGTGGAAGCGCATTATCGATGGATAGCCCTGATAGTCATGGGTGTTTGCGCTCCGTTTTCATGGTCGATAATTTATAACTTCTCCAATAATAAGAGGAGTGGGGAAGATGAAAAACGTATTTGTTCTGATAATCGCGACTGTGCTGCTGTGCATGAGTGCGGTCGCCATGGCGGCAGTGAATATCAATAGTGCCGATGCCGAGGCGCTCAGTCAGCTGCCTTATATCGGCGAATCCAAGTCGGCCTCGATCATCGAAGAACGCGAAGCCAATGGCGAGTTCGAGTCGGTCGATGATCTGACCCGGGTCAATGGTATTGGCAGCAAGACTGTCGATCGTATCCGCGATCAGGTCACGGTCGACGGTGATTCGGCTATGTCCGACGATGGCATGTCCGAACACGATACGGCGGATGAGGCGCAAGACAACTGATACATTCACGCCAACCGCATCGACAAGGCCCGCCGACGTGCGGGCCTTGTTGCATTACGCGTATGCGTAAGGGCCGCCGGCTTTCAGAGCGCGCTGATAGGCGGGACGCTCGTGGATGCGTTTGACGAAGGCTGCGATGTTCGGACACCGCGGCTGAAGATCCATACGCGCGCAGGCGGCTTCCAGCGGAAAACTCATCATGATATCGGCGGCACTGAACTCGTCGTCCACGAACCAGTTGTGCTGGCGTAGAGAGTGCTCGATATAGTCCATATGCAGGTTGAGCTGGGGGCGGATGAACTGTTTCTTCACATTGGCGGAAATCGCTTTGGCGATTGGCTTGATCAGGAACGGGGCCTGTTTCTCGACGGTGTCGAATACCAGATGCAGCAGTAGCGGAGGCATGGCCGAACCCTCGGCGTAGTGCAGCCAGTAGTCGTAATTAAGACGCTGGTCGCTGCCGCGCGGCGGCGCGAGGCGGCCGTTGCCGTGCGTTTCGACGATGTAGTCGATTATCAGGCCGGTTTCGGCGACCGTACGTTCGTCATCGGTAATGAGCGGGGACTTGCCCAGAGGGTGCACTTTCTTGAGTTCGGCCGGCGCAAGCATGGTCTTGGGATCACGCTTGTAGTGCTTGACCTCGTAAGGCAACTCTAACTCTTCGAGTAGCCACAAGACGCGCTGCGAGCGCGAATCCTCAAGATGATGAACCGTAATCATGTGCCTATCCCTGCATATTGAAGTCGAGCGTAAACATACGCCATTCGGTATGCGTGTGTCAGACCTTCGTCTTATTCCGGATGCCTTGATTCAGCCGCTGGCGCGTCGACCGCCGCCCGGGCCCGGCGTTGTCGGCGGCGACCACACGTTGCGTATCGCCTGACGTCCCGTTTTGGGGAAACTGTCGGAAAAGCGCAGTCGCGCTTTGCGGCCTTTGCCCTTGCATTCGATTTCGCCCTGATCGATGCCGTGCAAGCGCGCGACATCACGCACCGCGGCCAAAAAACGTGGTGGCACGCGGCCGGCGACAACCTCGATGCCCTCGGGGGTAGCACGTAGTCGGTAGATCAAGCGGAAACGATCGAACACGCGATGGTTTGCGGGCGTTGAATTTGATGTCACAGTCTGCGTATGACGCAGCCTGCGCACAACAACGCCGTACGGGTCGATAAATGGCTCTGGGCGGCTCGCTTCTTCAAGACCCGTTCGATGGCGGCCAAGGCAGTCAAAGGCGGCAAGGTGCACGTCAACGGCCACCGGGCCAAGGCGAGCACCGGCGTGAAAGTTGACGACCGGCTCGAAGTCACCAAGGGTGAAACGGCATTCGAGATCGACGTGCGCGGACTCTCGGAACAACGCGGCCCGGCCGCGCGGGCGGTGGAACTCTATGCCGAAACGCAGGCGAGCCGTGAGCGGCGCGAAGCCCAGGCCGCCGAACGGCGCGCCGCGCGCATGTCCATGCCACGCCCCTCGTTACGGCCGGACAAGAAACAGCGGCGTGAACTCAGACGTTTCAAACAGGGCGAATGAAGCACCTGTGCATGGGGTTTATCGACAGCTCGCGGGCAGATAGCGGTCTGCAATGCCCTCACTACTGGGCGCGGTACAGTGCCAGCGGATCGCGCCATCGTTGATGTCAGCCTCCAGAAACAACAGATCGTCTTCGATAGGAATGCCGCTGTAACGGATCTTGATCGCTGGTGCGTCGGCGTTGTTATACCACCAGATGCGTTTGACGTACTTGCCCGAGGCGGCACCGGATTCCGAACTATTGGGCAGGCTGAGGGCTTCGAGAACCTGAGTCCAGTTGTTGCCTTCGATGTCGGGTAGTCGACCGTGCGTACTGTAATACTCGGTCACCGCCGTTTTCACAGGCCCGGCCAACGCCAGACCCTCACTGACCTTGGCCCGCGCGATGTAGTTGATATAAACCGGCACCGCGATCGCGGCCAGAATGCCGATGATCGCCACCACAATCATCAGTTCAATGAGCGTAAAGCCGGTGGTGGATCGCCATGTTTGATGGCTGTTTGCGGAGGATTGGGTTCGGTTCATAGCCGCCCCGTATTGTTGTGACATGGTTCCTGGATCGCCAGGCGATGGTCTATTTTCACTTGATCGGCCGCATACGTGAATCCTGAGTAGGCGCTACAATTATTTAGTCGGTAACACCGCCCTGGGCAGGCCATGGCGGGATAATTCGACAGTCAACTCATTTAAGGGGAAATCATATGACCGATCGACTCAGAAGCGCGCGCCGCGCCGGTATCGTGGCAGCCATGGCGGGAACCCTGATCGGCACCACCGCCTGTGGTGTGATCCTGTATCCCGAACGCAAGGGCCAGGTCGACGGCCGTATCGATCCGGCAGTGGCAGTACTCGATGCCGTGGGCCTTTTGTTCTTCATCGTGCCGGGCGTGATTGCCTTTGCGGTGGATTTCGCGACCGGCGCCATCTATCTGCCGGGCAGTGCGAACAACACCACACTTGACCTTAACGAAGCCGAACTGGTCAAGCTCAAGAAAGGCGAGCTGGATGCGGCAACCATCGAACGCATGATCGAAGAAAAAACCGGCGAAAAAGTCTCGCTGGCCGATCCGGCACTGCGTACCCGTACCCCGGATAGCCAGGCCTGGCTGCCTTTGGACGCGGTGCTCAACGATACGCAGTTCGCAGCGCTCACCGGCGTGCGTCAGCAGGCCGCGCGCTAGCCTTGTAGATTGTCGTCCGCGCCCGGCGTCGTCGCGTTTAAAAACCGATGTCGGGCGCGGTAGCATGCGGGTACGTTCCATTATCGAGTAACGCACTCCATGTCAGAACATATCGAATACAAACGTCCCGACGGCGGTAGCGCCAGCGGCTTCTATGCTGAACCGGCCAACGCGAATGCGCCCGGTATCGTCGTCATCCAGGAATGGTGGGGGCTCAACGATCAGATCAAGCGGGTCGGTCAGCAGTGGACCGATGCCGGTTATCGTGTACTGGTGCCCGATCTCTATCACGGCGACAAGGCGCTGGATGAAAAAGAAGCCGAGCACAAGATGAACGAGCTCGACTTCGGTGATGCGGCCACCCAGGACATCCGCGGCGCGCTGCAGTATCTCAAGGCCGATAGCGACAAGGTCGGCGTGATTGGCTTCTGCATGGGTGGTGTACTCGCCGTGCTTTCGGCCATGCATAACGACGAAACCGATGCGGCCGTGTCCTGGTACGGCATCCCGCCGGATGAAGCCGGGGATCCGAGTTCGATCACCGTCCCGCTGCAGTGTCATTTCGCCGAGCAGGACACCTTCTTTCCGATCGATCAGGCCGACGCGTTCGAAGACAAGCTCAAGGCCGCGAATGTGCCTTATGAAGCCTATCGCTACGATGCACCGCATGCCTTCGGCAACGAAGACTGGGACTACTACGACCCGCAGGCCAGCAAGGCAGCCTGGGAACGCAGCATGTCCTTCTTTGAAAAACACCTGAAAGGGTAAATCGGTACACCAGGGTGGCGAGAAGGCGGCCTGCGGGGCCGCCTTTTTTATGGGCGACTACAGTGTTGCCGACCAGCGGCCACGCAGTGCGGGCGTGTCGGGCAACCGAATGCGAGTGCGAGCCCGCATGGTCGACGGGATGGGAAGTGGATCGGCCGGTGCCGCGCCGGCGTGCTCTAGGCGATCGAACAAAAAGCCGGCAAAGTGGCGCTTTTTGCGCCGGAGAAAGCGTATGAGCGGATCGGATCAAACCGTCGTCGTCGAGCATGAGAGCCATCTGGCACGGGTGTGCCTGAATCGCCCGCGCAAGCACAACGGCATGAATCTGGCGATGCTGGATGCGGTCAACGATACCGCGAGCACGCTGGCCAAGGATCGCGACCTGCGCGCCATCGTCATTCAGGGTAACGGGCCGTCGTTCTGTGCCGGGCTCGATTTCGCGTCCGTCATGAAATCGCCGCTCGCGGCGGCGCCGGCGATGGCGCAATTGCTGCTGCCTTATGCCAATCGTTTTCAACGCTGGAGTCTGGCCTGGCGCGATATCGGTGTGCCGGTGGTGGCGGCCATTCACGGCAACTGTTTCGGCGCGGGCATACAGCTGGCGCTGGGTGCGGATGTACGGGTGGCATCGCCCGAGGCGAAGTTCTCCGTGATGGAAGCCAAATGGGGGCTGGTGCCGGATATGGGCGGCGTGGCGCTGTTGCGCGAGCTGGTACGTATCGATGTGGCCAAGCAACTGGTCATGAGCGCCAAGATCATCAGTGCGTGCGAAGCCCATGAGATTGGTCTGGTCACGCACCTCGACGATAATCCCACCCAGGCGGCACGTGATATCGCGCTCGAGATGAGCGCCTATTCGCCCGATGCCGTGGCGGCTGGCAAGTTCCTGCTGCAGGAAGCCTGGGATGCCAGCGAGTCGTCGGCCACGGCCGCCGAGCGGCGTTGGCAGCGACGTCTGATCGGACGTGCGAATCAGCGCATCAGCGTCGCGCGCAACGGCAAGCAAAGCGACAAACCCTTCAAGCGGCGCAGCGTTTCCAAATGAGCTGGATATCGGGGCTGGGTCTTGAGGCCAGCCTGGGCTTTTTTGCACTGATCGCGGTGATCATCGCCGTGGTTGGCACGCGGCTGACGCATATCGCCGACGATCTGGCCGACCGCACTGGCCTGGGCGAGGCGATCGCCGGCGCGGTCTTGCTGGGCGCGGCGACGTCGTTGTCTGGCATCGTGGTATCGGTCACGGCCGCACTCAAAGGCGAGCCGGAACTGGCGATGAGCAATGCGCTCGGCGGCATCGCGGTGCAGACCGTTTTTCTCGCGATCGCGGATGGTGTCTATCAGCGCGCCAACCTCGAACATGCGGCCGCATCGACAGCGAATCTGGCTCAGAGCGCGTTGCTGATCTGTCTGTTGTCGTTGTTGCTGCTCGCGCCTTATACGCCGGCCTACACGCTGCTGGGCATCCATCCGGCAACGCTTGTTCTGTTCGTCGGCTATGGTTTTGGCTTGCGTGTGGTCAACGATGCCGAGCAACTGCGCATGTGGGCGCCGCGCGAAACCGGCGAAACCCGGGAAGACAGACCCGACGATAGCGCCTTGTCGCGCTCGCTGATTTCGCTTTGGCTCGGGTTTCTGGCACTGGCCGCACTGCTTGGTTTGAGTGGCTTCGTGCTCGAGATCGTGGCGAGCCGTATCGGCGAACAGACCGGGCTGGGTGCGACCGCGGTTGGTGTCATCCTCACGGCTATCTGTACGTCATTGCCGGAACTGGTGACCTCGATTGCTGCGGTACGGCGTGGCGCGCTGCAATTGGCGGTCGGCGGCATCATCGGCGGCAATGCTTTCGATTGCCTGTTTGCTGGCGCGGCCGATCTTGCCTATCGCGACGGTTCGATTTACCACGCCGTCCCCGAGCAGACTCTGCTCTGGATGGCGCTCTCGATACTGATGACGGGCGTACTGCTGCTGGGCCTGATTCGTCGTGAGAAAAACGGCGTGGGCAATATCGGTTTCGAAAGCGCGACGATGGTGGTGCTTTATGGCTTCGGCATCGCAACGGCCGTGCTGGCGGCCTGAGCCACCCGACCGAGCGCTAGCTGGCGTCGTCCGTGAATACCGGCAAATGGCCCAGCGAGATGATGTCGTGCCAGTTTTCGCGTTCGCCTTCGGTCAGGATGGCCGCTTCAGCGGCCACGGTGGCGCCCGCGCGGTCCATGATCGCCCGCATTGCCTGGAGCGTTGACCCGGAGCTGATCACATCGTCGAGTAGCACGATCTTCGCGTTCTGTACGAGCGCGCGATCCTTGGCATCGAGGAACAACGTCTGCGGCTCGCCCGTGGTGATCGACAAGGTTTCGGCCTTGAGCGCGTCGCCCATATACGGTTTGTAGTTCTTGCGTAGCACGATATAGGGCTTGCCGGTCGCGACCGACAGCGCATGCACCAACGGAATCGATTTCGCCTCGGCCGTCACGAGAACGCTGTAGTCCACCGGTTCGAGTTTTTGCGCAAGCGCGCGGCTCGCGGTTTCGACCAGTTCGGTATCGCCGAGTACGTTGAGTACTGCGATCCGTGTGCCCGCAGATACTTCGAACAAGGGCAGTTCGCGGTGCAGGCCGGCGATATCGATCGGGTAGGTCTCGGTACTCGGGGTCATGGCAAAGCCTTTGCGGGCAACCCGCACGCGCAGCGCGTCGCCCGTCGAATAAACGATGTGATACGCATAGTTTTGCACGACTTGGGCGCAGCCTCGACACCCCAGCGTAAAATTCATACCCCCGAAACGTCATTTCAAATGATAGATTCGGGCGCAGGCTGCCCTTGGCGCCGTCTTATTTTCAGGATCAGGAGTTCTTATGCAGACCCGAGCCGCCGTATTGCGCGAAATGTCGGCGCAGCGTCCCTACAGTGATTCCCAGCCGCTCAAGATCGAGACGTTCGAGCTCGACGCACCGCAAGCCGGTGAAGTGCTCATCAAGATACATGCAGCCGGTCTGTGTCATTCCGATCTATCCACCATCGACGGCAACCGTCCGCGGCCCACGCCGATGGTGCTGGGCCATGAAGCCGCCGGCGAGATCATCGAGGTCGGGCCGAACGTCAAGGATTTCGAAGTTGGCGATCATATCGTGTGCTCGTTCGTGCCCAGCTGCGGCCACTGTGAATATTGCGCCGATGGCCGTGCCGCGCTGTGCACGCCCGGCGCACAGGCCAACAATGCCGGCACGTTGCTCGATGACGGCATTCGTTTGAAAGAGCAGGGCAACGATGTCTATCACCATCTGGGCGTGTCCGGCTTTGCCGAGCATGCCGTGGTGCGCACCGAATCCCTGGTGAAGATCGACAAGAATCTCGATTTCGAGATTGCCGCGATCTTTGGCTGTGCCGTGCTCACCGGCGTGGGCGCGATGATTCATACCGCCAAGCTGCGTTTGGGGCAGACCGTCCTGATCGTCGGACTTGGCGGCGTCGGTCTGTCGGCGGTTCTGGGTGCGATCGCCGGTGGGGCCGCGCAAGTGATCGCGGCCGATATCGACGACGACAAGCTCGAACGTGCGCGCGAACTGGGTGCCACGGCGACGGTCAACACCAAGGACGACGACGCGCTCGACAAGATCAAGGAATGGACAGGCGGCGGCGTGGATGTCGCGGCGGAATTCGCGGGCGTACAGCCGGCGTTGGAGTTCGCGTTTGCGGCGACCGGCAAGGGCGGCAAGACGGTCACCGCCGGGCTGCCACATCCGGACGTGCGCCTGCCCGTATCCCCGACCCAGCTCGTGGCCCAGGAACGTACCCTCATGGGGTCGTATCTCGGCGGGCATGTGCCGAAGCTCGATATTCCCGAGTACATCGCGCTCTATCAGGCGGGCCGGTTGCCGGTAGATCGGCTGCTCACGCATCGCCTGTCGCTGGACGAAATCAACACCGGTTTCGAACGCCTCGCGGCCGGTCAGGCCATCCGCCAGGTAATCGTCTTTTAGGCAGGCGCCGCGTGACGCCGTCAGCAAACGTTAAGCCTTGTCGACTAGACTCTCGAATGATGTAGTCGGCGAGACGCTTGCAATGTGGCGAAGGCGCGCAAGGCCTTGTCACAGCTTGCGTATCGCGCGAATTCGTTGCATTGTGCACGTACAAATCCGATGGAGATAAAACGATATGTTGAAGAAAACAATCCTGTTCGCGCTGTTTGCCGCGCTGTCCACGCTGGCAGTTGCCGCTCAGGCCAAGACGGTCGAGATCGAAGGCACCAACAGCCTTCGGTTCAGCCAGGAATCGATTACGGTCAAGCCGGGTGAAGAGGTCACGATCAAGCTCGTGAACAACAGCAAACTGCCTGCCTCGGCAATGGCGCATAACTGGCTTCTGCTCAAGTCCGATGCCGATGCCGGCAAGGTTAATGAAGCTGCGATGGGCGCCAAGGCCAACGACTACGTGCCGGAAGACATGAGCGATCAGATCATCGCCCATACCGGCCTCGTCGGCGGCGGCGAATCCGATACGGTGACTTTCACCGCGCCGGAAGAGCCGGGTGACTACACCTATATCTGCACCTTCCCGGGCCATTTCCAGGCCGGTATGAAGGGCACGCTGACGGTCAAGGCCGAATAAGCGCAAGGCTCTTTCCGAGTCCAAGCCCTGTCGCTCTGCGGCAGGGCTTTTTTTGCCCACGACGCACGAAAGCGTTGTGCACGATCGACTTGATTTGATCGTCGTGGCCACCAACTCCTTGTACTTCACACAATCTTTCGACCTAGGGAACACAATGGCCGTCGACAAACTTCTCTCGCCTATCAATTTCGGTGCCGTGCAACTGCCCAATCGCGTACTTATGGCGCCGCTTACCCGCGCGCGCTGTCGCGATCAGGTGCCGGGCGAAATGCAGCGCACTTATTACTCGCAGCGTGCGGGCGCCGGCATGATTATCTCCGAGGCCACCAATATCTCGGAATCCGCCCGCGGCTATGTCTTCACGCCGAGCATCTTCACCGACGAACAGGAAGCCGGCTGGAAAGGCGTTGTCGACGCCGTGCATGAAGCCGGCGGGCGTATGTGCCTGCAGCTGTGGCATGTCGGCCGTGTGGGCCATGAGATGGTGCATCCGGACGGCCGCAAGCCGGTCGCCCCGAGCGCCATCCGCGGCGAAGGCGCAAAATCCTATGTGCAGTTCGAGGACGGCAGCGAAGGCCTGCAGGATTCCTCCACGCCGCGCGCGCTCGAAACCAAGGAAATTCCCGAGGTCGTCGACGAATATCGCCAGGCCGCCATCCGCGCCAAGCG
>VMHT01166410.1_pt1 | contig 13082 bp, 11 predicted proteins | sample 4693611 | NCBI WGS metagenome assembly VMHT01 (sample SAMN12280063, study PRJNA550983) | marine metagenome | isolation source: seawater sampled from same location over 5 years 0.02-0.2 micron viral filtrate | place: USA: collected off the coast of southern California halfway between the port... ... | reverse complement strand
TAAGTTTAAACAAAATTGTGCTTTCTTTCACTAAAATTCCTAATTTTCCGGAAGGGCTGAGATGCTGATATTCCGCTATTTACTTAAGGAAACGCTGAAATCTCAGTTAGCGATTTTCTTTATTTTAATGGCAATTTTTGTCACCTTGCGATTTGTGCGCGTTTTGGGCGACGCCTCAGACGGTGATATTCCCGCTGGGCTAGTGCTTGGCTTCCTAGGTTTATATGCCCCTATCCTCTCTTCACTAGTGCTGCCTATCAGCGCCTATTTGGGCATTATGCTGGCACATGGCAGGCTGTATGTAGACAGTGAAATGACCGTAATGCGAGCCTGTGGTATCAGTGAATGGTATGTAACGCGGGTAATGCTGTTCTTGTCTGTACTTATCATGATAGTCACAGGCGCAATTACCCTTTATTTCGCGCCAATGGCTGCAGAGAACGAATATCAGCTGCGAGAAAAAGCCAGAAATGAGGCGGGAATATCGGCGCTAATGCCAGGTAGATTCCAGCAAACCGGTAACGAAAAAGCGGTTATTTTTGTTCACGATGTAGACAATAACGATAAGCTACAACGTGTGTTTTTATCGCAAAATCAAACAGACGATAGCGAAGGCGACGTGCGCGTTGTGTATGCACAAACTGGTGAAGTGGCAAATAACCCTGACGGCACGCGAAACCTTGTACTGAAAGAAGGGGTACAGTACGAAGGAAAGCAATCTGAAAAGGCTTTCCGCAAAGTAGAATTTGACGAATACCAAATTCAGATTGCCGATAAACCTGCTGACGAAACACGGCGTAAGGTAAGCGTACTGCCTACTAACGAACTGTGGGAAGACGACAGTATTGAAGCCAGAGCCGAGCTTCAGTGGCGTATAGCCATACCGCTTTCCATTCCATTTTTAGTACTGATTGCTGTGCCGCTAAGCGCAGTCGACCCGCGTCAGGGGCGCTTTGGTAAAATGTTCCCTGCCATTCTGCTTTACTTGGGATACTTCTTGTTGCTACTGGCAAGTAGACGAGTGTTAGAAGACGGCAAAATGCCACCTCAGCTTGGCTTATGGTGGGTGCATACCATCATGCTGATTATTGGTATCATGTTGATTGTGCGAGACAGAAAAACCGGCACAGAGCTGCGCGCTTGGATATTGGGGAAAAAGTAGATGTTTAAGATCCTCGATTTATATATCGCCCGTACGCTATTAGGCACTATTACCGTTACGCTTAGTGTACTTATTGGCTTAAGCGCGCTTATTAAATTTGTAGAACAGCTGCGAAAAATTGGCGAAGGCGACTATGACATGCTGGTTGCTTTTATCTACGTATTGCTAAGCTTGCCTCGCGACCTAGAGCAGTTCTTCCCTATGGCAACATTGCTGGGCGGCCTTATTGGCATGGGCGTACTGGCTAGCAATAGCGAATTGGTAGTGATGCAGGCCGCAGGTATGAGCCGCTGGAACATCATAAACTCAGCCATGAAGTCGACCCTTGTAATGATCTTATTAGTGATGGCCGTTGGCGAGTGGGTAACCCCGTACAGTGAAACCAAGGCAAAACAGATAAGAACTGAAGCCATTTCAGGCGGTAGTTTATTTTCTTCCGATAAGCTGGTGTGGGCAAAAGATGGCGACCGATTTGTAAGCATAGGTCAGGTGTTAAGCCAAGACTCTCTCAAAGATGTGAGCATATTTAGCTTTAACCCTGACTTGTCGCTAGAGAGCATTACTCACGCTAAAAATGGGGCTTTCGACGGCGACGGTTGGTGGCTAAGCGACGTTGAAGTAACCAAGTTTACTGAAACGAATGTTACAGTAGATGAAAATAACCGCATGCGTTGGAATTCAACACTGACACCAGACAAACTAGGCATTGTTGCGGTTAAGCCAGAAGCTTTATCCATCACTGGCCTGTTAGATTACGTAAACTACCTAGATAACAACGACCAAGACCCATCTCGTTATCAACTCGCCTTGTGGCGCAAGGTATTCCAACCTATTTCGGTAGGCGTAATGCTGTTAATGGCATTGTCGTTCATCTTTGGCCCGCTGCGTAGCGTTACAATGGGCGCACGCGTGATTATGGGCGTACTGACAGGCTTCGGTTTCTTTATTCTTAATGAAGTATTTGGTCCAGTGAGTTTAGTCTATCAGCTGCCTCCGTTCTTAGGGGCTTTACTACCAAGCTTGCTGTTCGCGGCCATCGCAGGGGTAATGTTGAGGCGTTGATCAAGCTATCAGCATTCATCTAATTCAGCAGTCAAAGCTAATGAAAAAGAGGCGTTACAACCAAGCCGGTCCGTATTCGTGGATCGGCTTTTTTGTATTTAATGCGGGAGTAGTCTAGAATCCTGTATATCCGTACATATATCGAACAGCAACGTAGCAAAGAAATCTTTTCAAGGACTGATCCCGACAGCCCATAAAGGGTTACAGGTCAATTTTTGCCGAACGCCGACATGTGAATATTACGGATTGAGCGCTGAAGAAGCAGTGCAATATTTACACGAAAAAGATAAAACTGCAAACAGGCCTGCCAAACGCAGTGATATCTACATGATATCTGATGTTGGAAAAGACGAATCAGCTATAAAGTGTAAGGCTTGCCTTGCTGAGAAACCTAATGACCCGTTCCGTCGAAATGTATTCAACCAAGTTAAAAGCAACAAAGCTGCCTATGAAGAATATAGAAGGGTCAGTCGTTATCTGGAACGGCCTGATGTTACATGCCCCAATCAAAACTGCACTTCCCATACTCAAAACGCTAAATCAAAAATCAAGAAAGCAGGCACTACGAAAGCCGGTACACAGCGTTATCGATGTGGACATTGTAACAAATCGTGGACGGCTGACAGATCTGAAAAGGAGTTCAGCCGCCCAGAGATCAATAAGCAATTCTTCAAACAGTTAGTTTCAAAAACACCTTTCAAGAGGATCATAGATATATACGACCTATCTATGCCAGCTCTTTATCGGAGAATCGACTTTATCCATAGGCAATGCTTGCGGTTCGTAGCTGAGCGCGAACAGCGGATGTCAGAAAAGACTTATGACCGAATGTATTTGTGTACTGATAGTCAGGTGCAGATATCCAATTGGACAGATCGCAAAATTAAGAAAAACTCTGAATTCTATTGTATAGGCACCGCCGACCTCCGGTCTGGTTATGTTCTCGCTTTTAACATTAATTATGACGGTGATGTAGACCCAAGTGATGTTGAACAACAGGCGTTTTTGCGTGGTGATAACCAAAAGAAACGGCACGATAGACATTTTGCACGCCTATGGCTTCAACATGAGTTTGAACAAAATAAGGTTCATTCATCAATCATCGAACAAATACCTGACTGGAATAATCTTACTGTAGATGAGCGCAAGGATGCTGTCGCAGCGTTAAAAAGTTCGTCTGAAGATTACAATGCCTACAAGCAGCTTCCTCACAAAGGAATGGCTGTACATAACGAGTATTCGATAATAGCGCATCTGTTATTGGTTAAGCAGCTGACGAGGAACGTTGAGAAAACACGTTTTTACTTGGATCAAGACACAGGCCTAAAGACATGGTATCTGGCAGTATTTGCTGATCTAGTAAAGCAGAGACGTTCGGATGCATTTCATGTTGCATTTGATAAAGGCTTGACCATTGATGAGCGCAATCGGATCTATGGGCAATGCAAGAAAGACGTGGAGGCATTTTCTGGTTTTGCATTCAATTTGTTAGCTAAGAATCAGACATTAAAAAGCGTCATAGCACAAATGATGAAGCCTGCGGTCGCGAATGCTCAGAATCCATCAACGCAAGACGACTGCTGGGTCAAGACCCCCTCTCCTTCAATGGCCGAACCAAATAAAAAGGTCTCGGCCATCACTGATATAGCGAACTTGGACTTGGATCACCAAGCACATCTTTATCGGATAGGCGGGTTGCACGCAATCGACAGATTCTTTTCCCAGATACGACGCAAAGTGGCCATGTTTGAGCGCCCAATATCGCCTAGCAGTAATGCTCACCGCGTTTGGTACATATACAGTCCCTACAACCCACGGATGTATCTGGTGTTAGGTGATATTTTTCGTGTTTACTATAACTATTGCCAGAAGTCTGATAAAGATGGCGAAACGCCTGCGATGCGCCTTGGCCTCGCAAGAGGAATAGTACCAATCGAACAGATTATTTATCACGGTCGGTATCAAAAATAATCAACTCAGATCGTTCACTGCACTAAAAATAACATCACCGCCAAAGGTTTTGCCATCATAGTCCTTTACATAGATTAACTTCTCTTTGAACCAATTATTCTTAACTGCATTATCATTTGGACAGGCGGCTTTGAAACCATCGTACACAGCCTTAGTTATTAATATAGGAGGATGAGTACCGTTATAGGTAGTGCCAGACTTGATAATATATGAACTAAATGAAGCATCTTTATGTTTCAAGTATTGGGAGTAGGTGCTTTCAATACGGCTAGTTAAAAAATGTTCCATAGAAAAGTCGTACCATTGTGGATTGGCTAGGTGATTATAAGTGTGCATTTCGGAAACTACTTTATCCCCCTTAAACTCCCAGCTTTTGTTTGCTAAATCAGTAAGTCGGGATGCAACATTTGCAGGTTTTCCTAACCATACCAAACTCCTGTAGAACTCCTTTTCTTCTCCCTTTTTTATGGCACCAGATTTAGTTATTAGCATTTCCCCATGATCAATACCAATGCCTGCTTCAAAATCGAAGCCTTTGATTCGCTTGTTTAAAATATGTTTGCATACTGTATTCATTAGAATTGCAGTATTAACAGCATTTTCAAAACAATCGGCCTGATCGAAAACAACCATGACTCTGTCGCCAATTATATTGCGTATGTGGCCTCCATAGTATCTCCCACACTGAATCATAGCTCTAACAAAGCTGGAGTACATTTTGGCCAAAGTCTTAGGTCTTTTGCTCGCACTTATTTTAGCGGAATTTCTGATGTCTACGTACAACACGCAGCTTTCTAGCCGTTTACATTTCTTCTTTTTTGAATCCAAGTTATCGAATGTAATACCTGAATCGTTATAACTAGGAACAAATTTGGTATCAATAATTTCAATGTCGAAATCGGAAGAGTTTACTGTTGAAACTGAATCGTCAATATCTTTTAGGAATTCTTTAAGCCTCATTCAATTAGCTCCCCCCGACATACGAAATAAGTTGTACGAGCCCAATGCAAACAAAACATAAAACCGATAGCACTGATGAAAATTTAAACCTCGAATATTTGATAGTTGTGATTTTGCTGTTTATGACTATTTGCTTCGCTAAATCGATGTCCTTCTTATTAAAGCTGTTTGCTTGATTACTTTCGTTTAAGAGTTTGAGGTAGCTATACTCATCAAGTGTTGCAATATCCTTGAAGTAGAAAGCATTTTTGTCCTTGTTTTTTCCGGCATCAAAATACCAAAATGAATCCAATACAGGCATTAGCGACACTATGCAAATCACTGAAGACAATATAAGTAAAACTAAAGAAACGACATTTACATAACTTAACCAAGAATACGCAATTTCTTGTTTGTTCAATAAACGTAGGTATGCCCAGATAACACCGCTATTGAGAATTAATAATCCAGCTGTTTTTTGCTCTGCAAACTTTAACCACTCCATGACAGCTTTATAAGTAAAGTCGAGAATATCAAAGGTGCTTTTTTCAGACATTTCCCTTTCCTAAAACAATAGTTATCCTAACAATCTATCATATAGATCATTCACTTAAGCAGCTCAATGCTCTACTTTGCTAGTTACTACACATATTTGTACTTGCGTAGTTATCAGGAGATAAAAAAATAGCATGTTTGAAACATGCTATTTTAGATCCCTAATGCGTACCGGCTTGCGTTACAACCTCTTTTTTTTGCGATTTTTTAGCACCTTTACCAGCTCTTGTGGTCGTTCGCTTCTTTGGTCAGCTTCAACACTTCAGTCTTTGCCAGTCGGTCTTGCAGTGATTGTTTACTTTTAAAATCAAATAGAACAAGTAAGGTACCTAGTCCACCTAACGATGCTATAAGGCGAATGAACAAGCGCGGCCAGGTCATTGGTTCTTCAACCGTGCTGTAAATTCGCAAACGCCATGCACGCATACCTAGGGTTTGCCCGCCCCTGCGCCAGAACCACAAGAAAAAACCAGCTATCCACAAACCTACCCAGGTTTGAATAAGCAGTTTATAGCCAAAAGATGCCTGGATAAGGTCGGCAGGTTCAGCATAGCCCTGCAGGTCTAGGGCACCATTTTTCAGCATAACCACCAGCGTTACTATCATCACCATAGCCGCACACATACCTACAGCAGTGGCTACTAGTGTATCGTAAATCATTGCCAATAAGCGTCGCACAAACCCCGCTCGCTCAAGTGATGAACTGCCTGATTCTGAGTTGGGCGTGTTTTTATCATCCTTCGTTTTTAGAGGATTTGATGATGGGGACTTCTTCTTGGCTTTTCTGTCGTGTCTCGCCACGGGCTTCTCTTCACTTCATTAACAACAGCGTTTATTTTGACACAAGCGCCACAACGCTTAAACAACATAAGCCTTAGTTAAGGGCATTTAATAGCGCAATAAGCAAAGAAAAATGATTTCCACCTTTTTGCATCCATTAACCATTGTTAATCGTTATTGCTATTACAAACGGATAATGGACGTAAATACGGTGACAGCAAAAACTCTGGTAACAACACTTCTCGCTAGCTCATTTTCGCTTGGTATGGGCGCTGCAATGGCGTTAGACGACCCCGAAGGTGATATTGAGCATATTCGAGTACGTGGTGACTCATCTGTAAAAGACGGAGAGTTTATCTCGGCTTCGCAGGGATGGGTGTCTGGTGACACCTTGATTGAACGCCCAATGTTGCGCGCCGGTGAAATACTCGAATTCATCCCGGGCATGATGGTGACCCAACACAGTGGTTCGGGAAAAGCCAACCAGTACTTCCTGCGCGGTTTTAACCTCGACCATGGCACGGATTTCACGGTGAGTGTAGACGGTATGCCTGTGAACATGCGAAGCCACGGACATGGCCAAGGCTACAGTGACCTTAACTTTATTATTCCCGAATTTATCGACAATCTAAGCTACTTCAAAGGCACCTATTATGCCAACATCGGCGATTTTTCTAGCGCTGGCGGGGCATTCTTCAATTTAAGAGATTCACTTGAGCAAAACCAGTTGTTCTTAGGTTTAGGAGAATATGGGTTCAAGCGCGCTGTTGCATTAAATCACTTTGAAGCAGGAGAGAACCGCGTTGTTACAGCGTTGGAATATCAAACCTATGACGGCCCGTGGACTGACGTTGACGAAGATGTAAAAAAGAAAAACGCCCATATTCGTTATATTACGCCTTTGTTAGACGGCCAACTCGCCATTACAGGAATGGCCTACGATAATAGCTGGAACGGTGCTGACCAAGTACCTGATCGCGCTATTGAAAGCGGCTTAATAGACCGTCTTGGCTCTATCGACACCCAAGTTGGCGGCGATTCGTCTCGCTATAGTCTCTCCGCAAACTATACCAGTGATACATGGAATGCTTCACTGTATGCCATAGATACAACGCTTAGCCTTTTTTCTAATTTCACTTACTTCCTTGATAACCCAGAGACAGGCGATCAATTCGAACAGGCCGACGACCGAAAAATTTACGGTGGCGAAATTTTCACTACCCTACCCTTAGCGCTCACGGATGGAAGCAGTATTACTCTAGGCGGCCAGTGGCGTTTCGACGATATTGAAAACGTGGGTTTGTATCGCACCCAAAACTTAACCCGCTTTGGCACTATCCGAGAAGACGAAATAAACAGCAACAGCTATGCCCTTTTTGCTCAGTCAAACATTGTATTAAGCGACGCATTAAGCCTGTCATTAGGTGGTCGATACGATTACTTAGATGTGGACGTTACCAGCAGTCTTGGTGCTAATTCAGGAAGCGAAAGTGACGGTTTATTTACACTCAAAGCAGGCTTGAAGTACAGTGTATCAGACCAACTCACCGCATTTGCCAACATTGGGCAGGGCTTTCACTCTAACGATGCTCGGGGAGCAACAATTAGCATAGACCCGGTAAGTGGTGACGCTACCGAAGCAGCTCCCTTATTGGTAAAGAGCCTTGGCTATGAAGCGGGCGTTAACTATACCGATAATAAAACCTATAACCTATCTGCTGCCCTGTGGCGCTTAGAACTTGATAGCGAGCTGGTGTACGTTGGCGATGCAGGCTTTACTGAAGCCAGCCGCCCGTCCGAAAGACACGGCATTGAAGTGAGTGCCTACTACTGGATAAGCCATCACCTAACTGCAGACATTGAAGCTGCGTGGACCAAGGCACGATTTAGCGACAGCGTTGAAGGCGAAGGCCGTCACATCGATGGCACCGTGCCAGGTGTTGTAAGCGCAGGGCTAACCTACTATCAAAGAAGTAATCAACTAGGGTTCAACTATACCCTACGAGGCCGCTATTTAAGCTCTCGTACCGTAGAAAGTTTCGATGAAATTTCACCGCCATCAACATTTTTAATTAATGCTCAAGTTGCCTATCGCCAGCCAACATGGGACGTAACATTAGAAATACTCAACGCCCTGGACAGTAACGACCACGATATTGATTATTTTTACGCATCTAGACTACCCGGAGAGCCAGAGGAAGGGGTTGAGGATTTGCATTATCACCCTGTAGAGCCGAGAAATATTCGTCTTACGTTTTCAATAAAGTACTAATTTTTAGACACTTTACTGCTTAAAGGCCTTTCTAGTATTTGAGCCCCTTTTGAGCAGATGTTTATAAAGCATGCTACTTTTAGAAGTAGCCGCCAAACCGTTAAAACAATAAACACATGGCCGCGCCATAACGATAAAAATAGGAGCAACAATGGAACACGAAACACTGTTTCCTCTGCTGTGTAAAACCGCAGACGGCGACAAAAAAGCGTTCGCAGAGCTTTATAAGATAACAAGTCCACAGCTCTACGCTGTTGCTTTAAGGCTTTTGAAACGCCCTGAACTCGCTGACGAAGCCACACAAGACGCCTATATAAAAATTTGGCATAACGCGGGGAATTATCAGCGGGGTAAAGGCACAGTGCTTACGTGGATGGTCAGCATAGCTCGCTATCGTGCGCTCGATTTAATCCGCTATCACAACGTAAGAAATGAAGTCGAATTAAATGATGACGCACCGTCAGGTTTGGAAACCACGCAATCAATAAAGTTAGAGGCAGAACAAGCAAAATTGGCCTCTTGTCTAGATGAACTTGATGGACCACAGCGTCAGGCTATCCATTTAGCCTATGTGAATGGTATGTCGCATCAAGAGGTGGTAACTCACTTGGCGTCACCACTTGGAACCATTAAAAGCTGGATAAGACGAGGCTTGCAAAGCTTGCAGAGGTGCCTATCACTATGAATTATTTAAAAGAAGAGCGATTAAACGCCCTCGCCGCTGAATATGTAGTTGGAACGCTGCGCGGCAAAGCGCGTACGCGCTATCAAAAGTTAATGATGCAGTATCAGGCTGTTAGCGATGCAACCGCACAATGGGAGCAATACCTTACTGGATTTGCTGAAACCTTGCCTCCGGTGACACCACCTGACAGCGTGTGGGAGAGCATACAAGTGAAGCTTGGCCACAAGGCGGCCAATGATACAGAGTTTGTCGATCAAACGAATAACGCTAAACCAAGTAGCGACAATGTAGTTGATCTTGAAAAAGAGAAACAGAAACGCTGGAAGAACTTATCGTTTATATCCACCGCAGCTGCAATGGTGTTGGCAGTATTGCTTTTCGTCATGCAACCTGTACCTACCCCAGAGGTTTCTCATATTGCCGTAGTCAATAATGCTGATAACACGCCATTGTGGGTGATAGAAGTTTCTGACACGACCATGAATGTTAAGGTCACCGATGCATTTGTGGCGTTAGCAAACAAAGACTATGAGCTTTGGATGGTGCCGGCAAATGGCGAAGCGCCAATTTCCCTCGGATTGATGCCCGAAGTTAATGGCGACACACGCGCGACACCAGATATTTTGCTAGATCAAAGTATTGCGGCGTTAGCAGTGAGCTTAGAAGCACCTGGCGGCTCGGTGACAGGTGCACCAACGGAAGTGCTATATATAGCGCCAATTGTTTCCGTGTAATTTTACGCACTAAGCAGCACACCGAAAGGCCACAATACGTGGCCTTTTAATTTTTTAAACATTTTTGCATCTAAGGTGAAACCTCAGTCGTTTGGTCTCTTGAACTCATAAAAAAACAGAGAGACTCGACATGATCCAATTCAAACGCAAAACTTTGTCACTGGCTATTGCCGTGACATGTGCAGCCGTAACTGCCTGCGCAATAGCGTCAAGTCACCGAGAAGCACCGAATATCACTCGCCACCCAGCGTTAGATAGCACCGACTTTTATGCTTTCAATAGCTATGAACAAGACCGTGAAGATTATGTGACTTTCATAGCAAATTATATTCCACTGCAAGATGCCTATGGTGGCCCTAACTACTTTGCAATGGACCCGAATGCGCACTACGCGATTCATATTGATAGCGATGGCGACGCGGTTGAAGACTTAAGCTTTGTTTTTAAGTTTAACAATATGCTTGCTGCCGATAACGAAGGTATCGCCTTATCTATAGGCCCTGAAGGCGAACAGAAAATGGTGAAAGTACCGCTTAAAAATGTAGGCGGTATCAGCGCAGACGATTCAAGCGCAGCAAACTTCTCGGAAATGTACAGCCTTACTATGGTGAGTGGCGACATGCAGACAGGCACGCGCACTACGCTTAATCCCGCCATGGGCGATATGTTTAAAAAGCCGCTTGATTACATTGGTAATAAAACCTTTACCAGTGAAGCGGAATACGCACGCTATGCTGAAAGCTTTATTTATTCGTTCAGCATCCCTGGGTGCGATGACATGGCCAAAGTGTTTGTTGGTCAGCGTAAAGACCCCTTCGTTGTTAACTTGGGCAAAACATTCGACTTGGTAAATTATGTACCTGTTGAGGGCGACAGCGCACCGGGCGCAGGCGATGGTGAAGGTTTTCCTGGCGGTATAACGCAAAGTGCCATGAATGATGACTTAGCCGATAAAAACGTGACAGCGTTATCTATTGAAGTACCTAAGGCGTGTGTTACAGGTGAAGGTAATGGCGTAATTGGTAGCTGGACCACGGCAAGCTTGCCGCAAGCGCGTATCCTAAACCCAGACGCTACTTTTGCGAAACCTGAGACTAATGGTGGTGCGATGACTCAAGTGTCTCGTTTAGGTAGCCCGCTAGTAAATGAGCTTGTTATCGGTATTGGCGATAAAGACAAATTCTCTACTTCTCACCCAAGTGCAGACGGTCAATTCGCTGATTATGTAACCCACCCTTCTTTACCAGAACTACTGAACATCCTGTTTAAAGATGCAGTGAATACTACGCTGGGTACGGATATTGAGACCCTTGCGCCGACGAATTTCCCGCGCATGGACTTAGTGACAGCGTTCCTTACAGGTTTCCCAGGCGTTAACCAACAAGCAACTGTAACAGCATCAGAAATGCTGCGCCTAAACACAGGGATCCCAGCAACACCAGCCGAATCGCAGTCAGCATTTGGTGTGGCAGGCGATGACTTAGCAGGATTCCCGAATGGTCGCCGCCCAGGTGATGACGTGGTTGATATTGCCCTTCGCGTAGTTATGGGCCGCTTGTGCTACCCCATCCCAGTAGCAGGTGAGGATACAGATCTTGGCCTTTGTACGCCAGAGGACGCCAGTGTGGGTAATGTACCTTTCACTGATGGTGCACCTGTAGATGCAAGCATGATTGATTCATCGTTTCCTTACCTAAAAACACCACTTGCTGGCTCTGAATAAGGAGATCCATCATGTCTATGAAGATTAGGTTATTTAACAAGAATCCAAATGCCCCCGCGTCTATGAAGTCGGCTCAAGCCCCTTTGCAGAAACATAAGTTGTGGGTCATTTCTGGATTGGTGCTAGCGCTAACTGGTTGTTTCGATAGTGATGACGATAACGATTATCAAGCGCCAGAAGAAAATGTAGCGCCCGTAGCCGTTGATGAAATGCTAACGACGCAAGCAGATATTGCGTTTGATGGCACGTTGACAGCAACCGATGCCGATGGTGATGCACTCACCTTCGGGCTTGGTGAAAACGGTACGTTAGGTAATGCAGAAGTTAATGCTGATGGCAGCTTTACGTACACACCTAACGCTCAGGTAACGGGTAGCGATAGCTTCACCTTCACCGTTTCTGACGGCGTAAATCCAGAAGTTACGGCCACCGTTAGCGTTACGATTGAGGCACAGCAGGTATCGTTCTCTAGCTATACCCGTGATGCCTTTAATCAAGCACCGACCGATGAACCGCTGCCAATTAACGGGCGCGAGTTCACCCAAGATGCTGACGACACCACGTTCGATGATTTATTGATTGGTCAATAACGAACGGTCAGTACACAGTGTCAACCGTAAAGCCAAGGACGGCTTTTATAAAGGAAGTTCTGATGAAGTTGATGAGAAGCAGTACTCTCATACTCCCTATAATGAGCGTATTGTCAGCCCTAACAGTCTGTTCGGTATCTGCTCAGTCTGAAAAACTCAATTATGATACCGTCATCGCAACGTGGCAGCCTCAACAGCTATCCATAGCAAGTATCGACGAAGCGGAAAAAATTTTAACTTCAAGTAGATACCTTCAAGCAAAAGGTGATGAGAGAGAGCGTATTGTTAGGTTCACGAACATAATGCGACAAAAATTCGATTCGTTGAACGCAGGTCAAAAAGAGCGTTTAGTTGTTTTAGAAGCTCGACTACTTCAAGGCATTCATAAGTTCGAACAAGCCAAGCAACATCTCAATCAAATAGCCCGCTTTCGCTCTCCAGCTGCACAGTTATTGTTGGCAGATATAAACGTTCAGCAAGGTAACACTAAAAAGGCGAAAGAAAACTGTGAAAAGCTGGTAGGGCAAACAAGTTTTTTAATCGCTTTCACGTGTATGGTTAACGCTGATTTTTCACAAAATAAAGACGTAAAATTTTTAAAAAAGCTTA
>VMHT01011215.1_pt1 | contig 13086 bp, 17 predicted proteins | sample 4693611 | NCBI WGS metagenome assembly VMHT01 (sample SAMN12280063, study PRJNA550983) | marine metagenome | isolation source: seawater sampled from same location over 5 years 0.02-0.2 micron viral filtrate | place: USA: collected off the coast of southern California halfway between the port... ... | reverse complement strand
AAGGTGCAGGCGCAGACACAGCAGGCAGCAGCAGATGCACAAGTGAAGGTGGCACGCCTTGAACTTGATCAGCAGAAGGCAGCACAAGACGCAGCATTCAAGCAGCAAAAGCTGGAGATTGACGCTGCCAAAGTGGTGACAAACGGATGAAGAACACAGAAGCAGTCGGCAAAATCACATGGCTGATGGGCCAAAGTGATGAATATTGCGATTACACCGTTGATGACATTCACCGCCTGATCCTGCCGCCTATAGCCTTGCAGCAGTTCCGCATCTGGGAAGCTGAAGGCAATCCTGTCGGTTTTGTCACCTGGGCCATGCTGAATGAAGAAGCGCAACAAGGCTATTGGGACGGCACCAGACGGTTGCAGCCCGATGATTGGCAGGCAGGCGACAATCTGTGGCTGATTGATTTTCTCGCGCCCTATGGCGGCGTGCGGCAGATGGTAAGAGAAGGCCGCAACCATCTGCGTTCAATATTTGGCCAGGGCGTTCTAGGACGCGCAAACCGTATTAGCAGGGGCAAGGGATGGTTCGCAGTTACTTAATTGAAAACCGCATCTGCTACAAGAGCGATGGCGGTGGCAGCGCGGCTGACGCGGCACGCGAGAGCGCCACTCCCGCACAGACAGATGCGCGTGGACGCCCACTAGTACGCGGCACAACTAACGTCATTGATGCCTCGCGTCAGATTTTGCCACCAGAAGACAATGAGCCGAACATCCCGCCGCCTACGCAAGTTGAATTTGGTCGCGGTAGAGCCGATCTATCACCGCCAACGCCAGCCCCAACAGCGGTTGCAGGACAAAACCAACGCCCTAGCGGCAACCTAAGAATGTTGAACGCAGGCGGCCAAGACCTTTTTGATATATCCCAAGTCCCGCCAGCACCACCAGCCACCGTTTCAGCAGCGCCGCCACCAGTTAATGACAGCGCTGAAATGGCACGCCAGCTTATCGAAAACGCTGCCAACGAATCCATTGCCAGCGGCATTGATCGTGAAATCCTTGACAGCGTGCCTGGTGCTGCTGGGCGCAGGGATGCTGGCAGCGGATTTTTTGCTGATGCTTATGATGAACTTTATGGCGGCACCGCACCAGGTACGAGTATTGGTGCGCTTTTAGGTGCTGGGCCTTTAGGGGCGTTTACAAACCAGCCAGACCCCGCTGATGCGGCTGCATTCAATGTAGGGCAGTTGCAAGCACTGGGCGGTGTGCGTGATCCGCAAACGGGCGCAATCACTGGCGCAAGGGCTGGCCCTGGTACATTGAACATGAACCGTTTTGGCATGGTCACTTACAGCGGATTGCCAGACCCTAACTATACCGGCGCATTCCAGAATTTGGTACGAGGCAACACCGGCACAATGTCCAGCGAAGACACTGACGATGGTGGCCAGATGGCACAGCAAATGGCACCAGAGCCGGTTGACCCTGGCACAACGACGCCGGAACAGATTGATGATCTGGCAATCAATTATCTGCGTAACCCGTTTTTCTTGTATGGCGGCGCAGGAAACCTGTTCCAGCCATACGGCTATGCGCCTGGCACAATGGTCGATCTGCTGCAAACGCGCGGCATGACCATGCCTGACCAGGCTGCACCAAATCTAAACCTGTTTGGCAACCCTAGAGATTTTGCATGATTGAAATTGACATGGATCGCGCTGACCAAGCCTTTCAGGCGCTGTCAGAGCAAGAAAAGGAAATCATCCGCGAGGCATTGGACAGCCCACTGGCTGGCGTGATGAACAAGATATTTCCAGAAATCATGCAGGCCATCGGCATCTTTCAAAAGCCGCGCCGCAAGATGGATGCACAGATGCGCAAGATGGCGGCAGGGATGCTGATGAGATGACCACATATGTATATCGGGACGGCAAGATCGTTCCCAAAGCAAGCGCCGCCCCAAAGGGCGGCGTTTCTATTATGAGGGATATTGAACCGTATCAGAACATGAAGGATCGGGGCTGGATCACCAGCCGTTCACAGCACCGCGAGTTTTTGCGGCGCAACAACTTTGTCGAGGTCGGCAACGAGCAAAACCACTTACTGGATTAAAGGACAAAACAAATGCAGCTTGATAGCACTCCACAAGTTGAGGCAACGACCCCAGCAGCGGAGCCAGCAAGGCCCGAAACCGTAGCCGAAACACTGGCAAAAACACTCCAGTCATTTGAAGGTGAAGCAGATGAAGCGCAACCAGCAGAAGAAGCTGACACGCTACCAGAGGCTCCAGAGCCAGATGATCAGACAGATGAACAGCCTGATGAGCCGGATGACGAGGTTGATGAATCAGATGAAGCGGAAGCTGAAGAAGATGAACCCGCTGAACTAGAGGCGCTGGCCGCGCCTAACCATTGGCCAAAAGATTTTGCCGGAAAGTTTGAAGCGCTAGAGCCTGCTGCACAGCATATGTTTATGGAGCGCTATAAAGACCTAGAAGGCGACTATACAAAGAAAACGCAAGCCTTGGCGCAGTATCGAAAGCGACAGGAAGCGTTTGATGAAATCATGCAGCCGCACAAAGCAGACTTTGAGCGTGCTGGTATGGATGAGGTGGCAGCGGTCAGACAACTGCTTGCCGCCCATGACTATCTGCGTAAAGACCCTCAAAACGCCATTGCCTGGTTGGCCAACCAGTATGGCGTGGATGTGGGTGCAGTCGGCAACGACCCAGCACTTGAGGATGAATATGCAGACCCGCAAGTTAAAGCCCTACAGCAGCAAGTTGCCCAGTTGACCGGCTTTATTCAAAATCAACAGACACAGCAGCAGAGCCAGGTACAGGCCAGCACGCAGTCTCTGATTGACCAATTCGCACAGGAAACTGATGCAAACGGCAATCCCAAGCACCCGCATTTTGAAAGAGTGCGCGGCGTGATGGGAACGCTGATCAGTTCTGAGAATGCCAAAGACTTGAACACAGCGTATGAGATGGCGGTGTATGCCGATCCAGAACTGCGCCAAGAGCAAGTCAAGGCAATGGCCGCAGCACAGTCGCAAGACAGTGTGAAGACAGAGGCGGTCAAAAAGGCGAAGAAAGCAGCTAGGTCAAAAGTCAGAGGCAGTGCAACACCAGCCGCGCCAGCGCTACCAGCCAATGCGTCTATTCGTGACACCATACAGGCGTCAATCAGACAATTGGAAAATGGAAGGAGCTAGCCAATGGCCAGCCCGAATCTTTCAGAGTTGGTAACGACGACCCTTAGAAACAGGTCTAGAACCCTCTCTGACAACGTGAGCAACCACAATGCGTTGCTGCGTAGACTACGCGAAAACGGCAATCAAACGTCTGTGACGGGACGTGATATTGTCCGTGAACTTGAATATGCTGACAACGGTAAACAAATGTGCCTAGCAGCCTAGTAATAGGTTGCTGAAACTCCCTTAAATTCAGGGAAGGCTTTAAAATGCTAATCCTGAGCCAAGCCCCGCAAGGGGAAGGTGCAGAGACTTGACAGGGGATGCCCGACCATTCAGTTGAGGGCAAAGGTAAAGTCCAGACCACAAACAGCGCAAGCTGGCGGCGAAAGCCGTAGTTGGTAAGACAGTTCAGTTTTATTCAGGCTATGAGACACTTGATGTCTCACCATCAGACGTACTGACAGCCGCTGTTTACGAATACAAGCAATTGGCTGGTAACGTCACCATCTCTGGCTTGGAGCAAGTCAAAAACTCTGGTGAGCAAGCCATCATCAATCTGCTTGAGGCACGCATCAATGTGCTTGAAAAGTCGATGATGAACAGCTTGTCCACATCAATCTATTCAGATGGCACTGGTTCATCTGGTAAAGAGGTGGGTGGTCTTCAGCTACTGGTTGCCGATTCCGGCACTGGGACAATCGGCGGCATCAACTCCAGTACGTTCACCTTTTTTCAGAACAAACAAAGCACTGCAACGTCGTCGGCGTTCAGCACCTCAAACGTACAGTCAGATATGAATGATATGTATCTGCAACTGGTTCGTGGTGCAGACAGCCCTGATCTGATCATGGCTGGCACGAACGCTTACAAGGCGTTTCTGGGTAGCCTTCAGGCCATCCAGCGCATCACCAGTGACGATCTGGCCAACTCTGGTTTCACCAGTGTCCAGTATCTGAACAGCGATGTGGTCTTTGATTCCGCGTGCAACACCAACAGGATGTATATGCTGAACACTGACTATCTCCGTCTTGAGGTAGCAGCGTCACGGGATTTCGTTCCAGGTGAAGCAAAGATGTCCGTCAACCAAGACGCAATGGTAACGCCTTATACATACCACTAGGGCCATTGCAGAGTAATCTGCACATGAAGAACTGTGTGAATTCAGGGGATACCCAAACGCATGATGGCGTGGGCAATCCTGAGCCAAGCCTCATATTGAGGAAGGTGCAACGACTATCCCGCAAGGGAGTAGGGTCAAGTGACCCGAAGCGCACAGCCCCTGTAATCAGGGTGATGATATAGTCTGGTCTTATGTGAAAGCATAAGCAGCCGCAAGGCGGTCTTGGCCTAACGAGCCAAGGCGAACATCACGATGTTCTGGTCAGGAAATCTGACCTGTTCAAACCGCGCTCTCCAAGGCGTGATCCACACTTAAAGGAAGGAGAACTGTTATGACAATTGCAGCAGTTATGGGCATTGACCCAACCGCAGTCGCTGACACTCCTGAGTTTCAGTTGGGTCAGCTTGGCGCGATCATCGACGACACAAGCGGCACACGCATCTATAAGTACGTTCAGTACGACACTGGTGCTGGAAGCGTGGCAGCAGTAAGCGGTAACGCCGCCTACTACTACACCTTGGATGGCTACAAGTTGTTCAAGGTAACGTCTGATCTGTCCGATTCAATTGAGATCGGTGCAGGCATTCTGCAATCAGCGCCGACTGACGGCCAGTATTGCTGGGTGCAGATCAAGGGCATGGCAACCATGAATGCAGCCCTGACAGCAGGCGCTGATGGTGATCCGCTGACGCCAACTGGTTCAGCAGACGGCAAGCTGGATGTGTCAGCAGATGTAACAGATAACGTCTGTGCCATTGCTGGCGACATCAGCGACAAGGAAATCATCTGCGATTTCCCCATGTAAAACCAAAGGGGCGGGGCAACTCGCCCCTTTTTCTATGCAATCGGGAGGATTGATATGAGCGAAAAAGGCATCTTTTTTGAGCGAGAACTTAACGGGCAAAAGCGTGACTTTTGCCGGATTGAAATAGCAGGCATGCGCGACATCTGGGAAGGCCCAGCCCGACCAGAAGATTTGCAGCGCTTCCCTGCTGAATGGAAGGCTTACAAAGGCAAGAAGAAAAAGCCCCGCACCAAAGGCACCGGCCTAGCAGAACTGCCAGGGATGACAGAGCCGCGCCGGACAGAGCTTGAACTGCATGACATTGAAACTGTTGAGCAGCTTGCTGCTGCTGAAGAAACAACGCTGCGAGGTATTGGTGAGCCATATGTTGAGTTGGCCAAAATCGCCAAGCTGCAAGTTGAAGCGACAAAGCGAAAAGAAGACTTGGTAGTTGAGGTGGCTGTGGCAGCCCAGACCTTGGCAGAAGAGGTGACAAATGAGCCTGCTGACGATAGCCCAAGCAGTAGCTGACTTTACGGGGTTTGAACGTCCGTCAACTGTGGTTGGCAACACAGACCCCATTGCACGTCAGCTATTTGCCTTCATCAACCGTGAAGGCAAGCAATTGATGCGCTCAAACAACTGGCCGGTGCTACTGAAGGAACACACCTTCAACACGGTCAATGGCACACAGAGTTACGATCTGCCGACTGACTATGACCGCTCTGTGGGCAGTACAATGTACAACCGCACCGACTTGGATCAAATGGTCGGGCCTATCACGCCGCAGCAGTTCCAGCAGGATCGCTATGGCACAGCCAGCGCAGGCATCACGCAAAAGTTCCGCTTCAAGCCGTCAAGCAATGTCTTGAAGTTTGACATCACGCCGACACCCACATCAGCCGAAAGCATCGGCTTTGAGTATGTCAGCAGTCACTGGAATCAATCCAGCGGCGGCACCTCACAAGCCGCTATGGCAGCAGATACTGATGTTGGCATCCTAGATGAAACACTGATTGAGATGGGCGTCACCTGGCGGTTCAAGCAGAACCACGGGCTGACATATGATGAGGACTTCAGGCAATACCAGCTTGAACTGCGCCAAGCCATCAGCCGTGCAGGCGGTGCGCCGGTCATCAGCCTGGATGATGCCAGACGCCTGCTGGTCAGCCCATACAGCTACAATCTGCCTGATAGTGGATACGGGGCCGTCTGATGCTTCAAGCACTGCCGACATCCAGAGGCTACCGCGTCAAGGCGGTATCTGTGCCTGCCCCTGTGGGCGGCCTCAACAGCCGTGACAGTATTGATGCAATGGCACCGACAGACGCGCTGATTATGTCCAACTTTTTCCCGACTGTGGAAAAGGTGACACTGCGTGATGGCTACGCCAGTTTTTGTACAGGGATTGGCACCGGCAATGTTGAAACACTGGTGGAACACAATGCTGGCGCAAACCGGCAGCTATTGGCAATCGGCAGCAACGGCACGCTTTACCAGATTGACAGCGGGACAGCCGTCAGCAAGAAAACCGGCCTTGCCAACGGCAGGGCAGAAAGCATTGAGTTCAACAACAACACCATCTTTGTGCCGTCAGGGGCGAACGTGCCTTTTAGCTGGGACGGGTCGAGCGCCAGCGATCTGTCAATCACGCTGTCTGATAGCGTCAACGCGAACACGCTAACCGGCGTTCACGCGCACAAAAACCGCGTCTATTACTGGACAGGCACCAGCCAGAACTTTTACCACAGCGCCACTGTGGACACCTTTCAAGGCAATTTCACCAAGTTCCCTGTCGGCTTGGTCGGCACATTCGGCGGCAACATTATCATGATCAACACCCTCACCATTGATGGCGGTGAGGGCGTTGATGACCTTCTGTGCATCATAATGACATCGGGCGAAGTGCTGCTGTATTCAGGATCAAACCCCGCCAGTGATTTCAGCCTGGTTGGTACGTTTCGGATAGCAGAGCCAATCAATGAAAAACGCGCCATTGCCAAGCTGGGCGGCGATGTCATCGTGATGACCAAAGAGGGCTATCTGCCTTTGAGCCAGGTTGTGCGCCAAGACATTGTTGGCAACAAGGCAGCAGCCATATCAGAGAAGATACGCGGCACGGTCATTAGCCAGGTGAAAGCAACCGGCACATCAACCGGCTGGCAAGTCTTTGTCAGCCCTGACGGCGACAAGGTGTATTTCAACTATCCGACTGATGACGTTGATCCTTTCAACCAGCATGTGTTCAACCCCATCATCAGGGCCTGGTGCATCTTTGAGAACATACCAGCCCATGTCTGGGGCCAGTTTAATGGCGATACATTCTTTGGCAGCGCATCCGGCGTTGTGTTTAAGGTGACTGGTGATGCTGACAATGGATCAAACATTGTCGGTGATTTGGCTACGGCATATAATTATTTCGGTGATCGCGGCGGCGTAAAGCGCTTCAGCAGCGTTCAGCCCATGCTTGAGGGTGAAACAGACGTCGTGTTCAGTTTCGGCGTAGGCGTTGATCAAGCGCCTGTTGCGGCGATTGATGTCTCGCCCGTCACCTTTCAGTCAAATCTGGCGGCGTGGGATACCGCTACTTATGATGACTTTTTCTATGCTGACACGGCTGGCGCAGGCGTTACCAAGCGGCGCAAAGCAGTCAACAGGCTAGGGTACTCAAGTGCATTGCGGATCAAGGTTGCAACCAGCACGCAGACAATCTCCTTTATTAGCGCTCACTATACATTCGCACCAGGAGGGCCACTCTAATGGCATTCAGCGGCGGTACGTTTTCAAGGACATTCGACTGCACGACAGATCGTGACAATGGCGTCAAAATCCTTGCATCCAAGTTTGATACTGAATTGGACGGGTTCGCAACGGGCCTGTCCACTTGCATTCTCAAAGACGGCACACAGACTTGTACTGCTGCGATCCCGTTTGCAGAAGGTCTTACTGTACCTGACAACAAGACCATCATCCTTGGCACCAATAGCGACATCACGATTCAGTATGATGAAACGACAAATGACAGCCTTGAGATTGCTGCCAACGTAGAAGGCGCAGCGCTTGGCATCGTGCTAAAGGCTGACCAGGGCGATGACAATGCAGACCAGCACAAGCTAAACATTGCTGACGGCGGTGTGCTGACACTGGGCAGCAAAATCAGCGGCAGCTTTGTCGACTACCTCACACACACGCCCAACAGCACTGTTGCCAGCAGCACAACCGCTGTGGCAGGCAATCTGACAGTCGGCGGTGACCTGACGCTGGGGTCAGGCGCTGTCATCAGCGAGGCTGAACTAGAGGCAATTGACGGCGTTACAGCAGGCACTGTGACTGCATCCAAGGCCGTCATTGTTGACAGCAACAAGGACATTGCCAGCTTCCGCAACGTGACGCTGACTGGCGAGTTGGATGCTGGGTCACTGGACATCAGTGGTGATGCCGACATTGATGGCACCTTAGAAACAGATGCGCTGTCAATTGCAAGCACAGTAGTCACAGCCACAGCAGCAGAACTGAACTACAGTGACACTGGCGCTGCTGTCGGCACCGTTGTTGCAAGCAAGGTTGTTACGGCTGACGCGAATAAGGATGTTGCGAGTTTTCGCAATATCACTCTGACCGGCGAACTTGATGCCGGTAGCCTGGACATTAGCGGCGATGCCGACATTGATGGCACGCTTGAAGCGGATGCCATGACGTTGGCAGGCACGGCGATTACGACCACCGCCACACTGTCTACCGGCATTTCAAACAACAATGTGCCAGTTTTCACCAGTGGCGTGGCAGATGATGATTTCCTGCGCGTGGCTGGGACGGCCATTGAAGGCCGGTCTGCATCAGAGGTGCTGTCAGATATTGGCGGTCAAGCCAGCCTCACATTCGGCATCAGCAACACAAATGCCGTCAAGATTGACAGTGCGTCTGTCGCTGATGATGAATATGCGCGTTTTACTGCAAGTGGTTTGGAAAGTAGATCAAACGCAGAAGTTCTGTCTGACATTGGCGCAGCGCCAGCGGCGGGCAGTTCAAACATCGTCACAACTGGCGCACTCAACAGCGGCAGCATTACAAGTGGCTTTGGCAGCATTGACACTGGTTCTAGCGCAATTACTACCACAGGCGTCATAACTGGCGGCAGCCTTGATATTAATGGTGCTGCAAACATTAATTCTGGCACAACGGATAATGCACTAACAGTTGTGTCAACTGATGCTGGTGTCAATATTGTTCTCACTGACGACTCAACCTCAATGGCAGTCGGAAACAGTGCTGGCACTTTTCAACTGTTCGGAGACACAAGCAGTTTTCCAAAACTCATAAGCGCATCAAACTCAGCAGTTGTAATAAATGAAGACAGCAACGACACCGACTTCCGTGTTGAAAGCAACGGCAACGCCAATATGCTGTTTGTTGATGGTGGCAACGACACTGTTGGCATAGGCAAAAGCAGCAATTCTAGCGGAGTACAGTTACAGACAAGTGGTAATGTTCGCGTAGAGGGCTTGTTGTATGGTGCGGATGGTTCAGCTTCTGGACCTAGTATCAGATTTTTTAACGCTGCATCAGGACTATATCATCCCGGTTCGGACGCTCTTGGTTTTGTAGCCAGCGGTTCAGAGGCGATGCGTATCGACAGCAGCGGCAACGTAATGATTGGCACAACCACCGAAGGTGCTGCTGGTGCCGACGAACTTACTGTAGGCAACACTAGTGGTGGAAACGGAATAACCATTCGGTCTGGCACGTCAAACTCTGGTGCTTTGTATTTTAGCGACGGCACATCTGGTGCTGCTGAATATGACGGTGGATTTGAGTACAGTCACGGCTCACAATTTTTGAGAATAATATCTGCCGGTTCTGAGAGGGTCCGCATCAATAGCAGCGGCAACGTAGGAATCGGCACCGGCACTATCACCGACACATCAAACTATCGTAACATCCACATTGAAGGAACAACCGGCACAATTATGCGTTTCATGGCTAATGGAACGCAAGTCGGGCAGATACAATCTGACACAAGCGAGTTTCAGATTAATGCTGTGACAAGTGACCCGATGGTCTTTAAGACCAACAATACAGAACGTATGCGTATCGACAGTAGCGGCCTCGTAGGTATCGGCGTTGTCCCGTCTGGCACTGCAAAGCTGCAAGTAAATGGGCAGATTTACGCATCGTCTGATGGAACCGCATCTGCACCAGCATTTGCTGTGAATGACGGCGACACCGGAATGTTTCGTCCGCTCAATAATAACTTGGCGTTTACTACTAACGGCTCAGAACGCCTCAGAATCACTAATAATGGCTACTTACAGTCACCACCCACTTATACAAATGTTACAGCAGCAGCCGCAAACGTACACATTGAGGCTTCTGTTGGTCAATTCTTCAGGTCAACATCGTCCCGCCGTTACAAAAACACTATTAACGACGCCACACACGGACTGACAGAATTGCTTGCACTGCGTCCTGTGACCTACAAAGGCAACAACGACGGCGACACAGTATTCGGTGGTTTGATTGCCGAAGAAGTGCACGACTCTGGCTTAACAGAGTTTGTCCAATACAACGATGACAACGAGCCTGACGCATTGAGTTACGGCAATATGGTATCGCTGTGCATTAAGGCCATCCAAGAACAGCAAACAACAATTACAAAACTTGAGGCTCGTATCGCAGCACTGGAGAACGCATAAAACAATGGCAAACATTTACACTTGGAACTTTACATTTGACGTATGCAATCAGCCTCAAAACGGCCACCAAAATTGCATCAAGACTATCCACTGGCGCATGGCAGCCGTCTCTGACAGCGAGACAAACGCAGAGGGCCAGCCGCTGTCTATCAGCGCATACGGCACTGCCGATCTGGAAACGCCGGAAGTTGGTGATCCTGACTTTGTTGCCTTTGACAGCGTGACAAAGGACTGGGCTAAGACTAAGACGCTTGATTCACTTAACAAGACAGAAGACGAAATGCAGACAATGCTTGATGACAAGATGACTGCGCTGGCTAGCCCGCCGATGCGTCAGGCAGTACCGGCTGGTTGGTGATGTCTAAGCCAACTGTCACATCCGTCAAAGCGGAATTGGACACGCTTTCAGCCGTAAGCCAAGAGCGCTTCATTGAGCTTTTGAGCCGCGTCAAGCGTCTTGAAACCATCATGGTCGGTTCAGCCGGAACCACCATCGTCTTGCTGATCGGCGTCCTGCTCAGTAAGTGATCACCGCCTTTGTCCTAATGATATTCACCGGCCTTGGTGACGACGAAAAACTGTATTCGGACAAAATGATATTTCGCAGCCTTGTAGACTGCCAGTGGTACGCCGCACGCATGGTTCGTGTTTACGGCAACTATGGTTACACGCGGCCTGGCACAGAAAAGATTACGGCATTTTGCCTGCCCGTTGAATTGGCAGAGGACACTGAAGAAAGGCTGTACTGATGTTAGCAGAACTTGCAGCAGCCAACGCAGCCTTTGCCATAATCAAGCAGACCGTTCAGAACGGCGGCGAAATTGCCAAGGCTGGCAAGGCCATCGGATCATTCTTGTCAGCCAAAGAAGACTTGATGCGCGAGGGCAACAAGAAGCGTGCAAGGGGTGTCGGCGGTAATGATCTTGAGGAGTTCATGGCCCTTGAGCAAATCCGTGAAAAAGAAAACGAGTTAAAGCAAATTATGATCCTGTCTGGTCGCCCAGGCTTATGGCGCGACTACCAAAAATTTTGTGAAGAGGCGCAAGACGGAAGGGCCAAGGCAAGACATCAAGCCATCAAACGGCGCAAGAAAATGCTGGAGCAAGCTGGCAACGCTGGTGTGGCCATCATCATCATTGGTGGCTTGATTGGCGTCGTTGTCTGGGGGCTGTGGATCAGAGGCGCGTTTGCACAAGCACAGAACGATCTGACCGTATGCCGTCTGATCAAATGCGTGAAGGTAGACAAAAAAACTGAGTTTTGCGTCTACAGGGGCGCTCACAATACACAAGAAATCCTTAGTTTCTCGCTTGAGTTCCCGCGTGAATACAAGCCGCGGGAGTATCTGTGCCAGTGGGAAATTGATCAGCCGCCACCACCAAACATCTATGATGCACTGAAAGCGATCAAGGACAGCCAAAAGTGAACCGCATCATTTTTGGTGCAGACGATTATCTAAAATCATGGGCAGCAGAGCGCATCGGCATTGACCAGTTCGGGCCAAGCGTGGCCATAGGCGTTGAGCGTGACAACCAGATCATCTGCGCCGCCATTTATCATGATTTACGGAAAGGGCAGATCGAGGCGTCCCTGGCTGCTTCCTCCCGGCGCTGGGCGTCCCGATCTGTCCTGCACACATTGTTTGCGTATCCGTTCAAGCAAGTCGGGGCGCACCGGCTGCTGGTGCAGTGCAACGAGGCAAACGCCAAGGCAATGAAAATGAACAGGCAGCTAGGCTTTACGCAAGAGGGCAGGCTGCGACATCTGCATGGGCCAAATGATGGCATCCTGTGGGGCATGTTGAAGGACGAATGCAAATGGTTAAAGGATTAAGACAATGAAATCAGCGCCTTCACCACCACCAGTCCCTGATCCAAACGAACTGATAAACGCCCAAGCAAACGCGAACCGCATCACGCAGTTTACTCCCTATGGCAACCTTTTGTTTGGTTCTGTCGGAGATCGTGGGCAGTTTGTTCAGGGTGCAGTGCCAGAAGACGGTCAGGCGGCAGCGTTCACGCAGGAGACACCGTTTCAGGCGCAGATGCGTGCGGCCACTGAAGGCACTGGGCTGGGCCTGGGCAACCTGGCATTCAATCGTGTCACAGGCCGACAAGTCATTGGCCAGAACCCTGATGGCTCACCGATCTTTGCTGATGATCCTGATTTCCAGAATCCGTTCAGAACAGCCCCGACACTGGCTGGCGTGCAGCAGTCACAGGACATTGACCCGACTACCGGCCTGCCTGCATTCCAGAGCCAGATCAGCACGGCCACGCCTATGCCCACCAGCATCAACACTGAAGGTCTGACGGCCCTACAGAGCGATCCAGAGGCGTTTCG
>VMHT01214098.1_pt1 | contig 13088 bp, 5 predicted proteins | sample 4693611 | NCBI WGS metagenome assembly VMHT01 (sample SAMN12280063, study PRJNA550983) | marine metagenome | isolation source: seawater sampled from same location over 5 years 0.02-0.2 micron viral filtrate | place: USA: collected off the coast of southern California halfway between the port... ... | reverse complement strand
TACTTAAACGCAACATTACCTAAGTGGACACAAATGACTGACGGTTATGAGTGGCTTGGTGATTGGAAACCTAACTACTATTATAGAGTTAACGACATGGTTCGTTATGGTGGACAAGTTTACTCAGCAATCATCGGACACACATCTGCAACATACACTGTTCCAAGTACAACTACTACAATAGCAGTAACAATTGACTATGATAGTGGTAGTACATTTGCAACAGGTAGAGGACAATCTTCTACAGGTACAATTTATTTAAATGGTACTGAGAAAAATATTTTAACTTTTCAAAAAGGTACTACATACGAATTTTCACAAACAGAAGCAACAAATATTAACTTCGGTGGACAAACACACCCATTAGGATTTAGTGTTTACGAAGATGGTAGCAATGCAGATACTGCCCTTGTAGATTATTACACAGACGGAATTACATATTACATTGACGGTGTTGTAACTACGCTTTCAGCATACCTAAGTAACTTTGCAAGTGCTTCAAGTAGAACTATTAGATGGACAGTTCCATTAGATGCTCCAGATAAAATTTGGTACTTTGACAGAACTGTAGACAGTGAAGACAAAGGCGCATACATTAACATTGAAGAGCAAGGTGTATTAGGCGATAGCGATTTTGGTAATTGGAAATTAATGGTTGCTGATCAGAATTGGTTATACGAATGGTTACCACAAGTAAACTATGCTATTGGCGATACTGTAAAATATGGTGGAGTAGTTTATATTGCAACACAAGAACATACAAGTTCAACTACTGTTGCAGGTCTTGAAGCAGACTCTACTAAATGGGAAATTGTAACAAGATCCGATCAATGGAAATACAACTGGGCACCAAGAGTAAGATATGTAGCAGATGATTTAGTAAGATACGGCGGAATGGTTTATCGTTGTGTAACTGGACATTTGAGTGCAAATGACGATGGTCTTGGGTTAGAAGAAGATCAAACTAAATGGGAAACTTTACTTTCGGGTATAGATTATAAACAGCATTGGATTGCAAAACGTGATGTAGCAGTTGAATCAATAGCAACAGGTGTACTTACAGTAACAAGTCACGCTATGAGCAACGGCGACTTAGTTCAGTACACAACAGACGGTACACAAGCAGACAATCTTGTTGAAAACACTTACTACTATGTAAGAATTGTTGACAGCGACAGTCTTAAATTATATTTTAACAAAGAAGATGCACTTGCAAATAGAAATAATAGAAATGCATCAGGCGGAACAGGAAACCAAACACTTTCTAAAAGAGAAAAATACAAAGTTGGTGACATTGTAAGGTTTGGTCCTACAATGTGGTATTGTACTACAGGACATAATTCAGATGTAACATTTGCAGAAAGTTTCTTTAGTATCTGGTTACCAGGTTACGAATATGAAACACAATGGCTTGATTCAGAAATTTATCAGCCAGGTGACGTTGTACGTTACGGTGGTTACACTTATACTGCATTAACAATTAATACTAATAGTGCTCCAAGTGCAAACGGAATTACTCAAGACACTGGTGACTGGGAATTAACTGTACAAGGTTACAGATTAGGTTCACAGTATAATCAAAATCCAGACTTAAGAGAAACTGCAACAGATTGGGATGCCGCTAACGCTTATAGAACAGGTGATATTGTAAGATTTGGTGGTTGGTTATACCATGCACTTAGAGATAACGTAGGTACAGAACCAGATGATGTTAAGACAACAGTTAATGTTACAATCACAGTTGGTAACCCAGGTAGTGGAAATGTGTATTATGTTAACGGTGCTGAGAAAGGACCATTAACGTTAAAAGAAGAAAACACTTATAGATTTTATCAAAACGATGCATCTAACCTTACACATGCATTATACATTAGCACAAGTAAAAATGGTCACCATACAGGTGGACAATATAACTATGTTGGCAATGGTCAAACATGGTGGTTAGACGGAACACAAGTTGCAGACTTAGCGGCATACGTTTCAGGATTTGCCGCGGCAACTGAAAGATATGTACAGTACGTTGTACCAAGAGATGCATACAAATCAAACTATCTTGTATGTAACGCACACAGTGGTATGTATGGCGATGCTGTATTAACAACAGAATATTCAGACAACTACTGGCAAACACTAATTGATGGTGACAGGTTTAGAGGTAACTGGGCAGAAACAGTATTAGTAAATGCTTCTCCAGTAACCAACGAATATATGTTAGGTGATATTGTAACATACGTTGGAACACTTTATCGTTGTATTAAGAGACACAGTGCAAGTACATCAGGTTCAAGACCAGACTTAGACATTGATTATACACAACAAGATTTTTGGCAAACAGTTGTTGAAGGTGGTAACACAAACGTACTTCAATATTACGGTGACATTAGAACTCATGGTTCAACAAACACTGCAAGATTAGGAATTAACAATCCAGGTGATGCACTTAAAGTTAAAGCAGACACAGATTTAAATTGGGAATCATTAGAGCAAACACAAAAAGTTTACTTTGTTTCTCCAGACGGTGTTGACGCTAACAGTGCAGGTAGAGGACTATCAGCAACATCTCCATTTAAGTCAATTAAGTATGCTACACAATATATTTTAGAAGATGAAGGTACAAGAGCACCAGCAACAATACTTGTTAAAACAGGACGTTACGAAGAAATTTGTCCAATTACTGTTCCAAAAGATGTTGCTATTGTAGGTGACGAATTACGTTCAACATCAGTAGTAGCAACTGTTGAAACTAAAGGTAATGACATGTTCCGTGTTAGAAACGGTTGTGGTATTAGAAACTTAACAATGTCAGGACTTGAAGGCGAGTTTACAGTAGCAGATGAAAACTTAATTAAAAGAGTTACATCAGACGGAGAATTAGCAAGTTTAAGTAATGCATTCGTAGCACTTGATCCAGGTACTGGTCCAGACGATACAAGTGTTTGGGTAACAACTAAATCAACATACGTACAAAACTGTTCAACATTTGGATTAAGATGCGTTGGTATGAAAGTTGACGGAACACTACACAACGGCGGTAACAAATCTATTGTTGCTAATGACTTTACACAAATTATACAAGACGGTATTGGTTACTGGTGTAACGCAGACGGATTGTCAGAACTTGTATCAGTGTTTACATATTATTGTTATATTGGTTACTTGTGTACTGAAGGCGGAAAAGTACGTGCTACAAACGGTAACAACTCATATGGTGAATATGGTTCGGTTGCATTAGGATTTGACTCTAACGAAACTCCAATCAGTGCTAAAGTAGACAACTACTCGACAGAAGCAACAGTAGGTAAAGTATACAACGATGAAAACAAATTGTTTGCAGTTGGATATACTACAACTGGTACACATTACACAAATGGTACAGTAGCAGTTACTGGTTCAGGATCAGGAGCAACAGGTTTATTAACAGAATTTAGAGATGGTTCAGTACAAGAAATTAGAGTTACTGATCCAGGTGACTCAAGTTTTGCAGGTGGTGACGGATATACATATGCTAACAACAGAGCACAAGGTGGTAATGCAACAAGCATACAAATTGCTAACCAAGATGTTAATAACGAAGCATACTACCTAAACAAATTAATTACAATCATTGAAGGTGAAGGTAGAGGACAATACGCTTACATTACAAGTTATGATTGGAACAACGGTGGTGCAATTACATCAACAGTAACAAGTGGACAAGATGCAACACTTACTGAAGGTGTATATACAGACATATTAGGTACAAGTAGTAGAGCAGATACTACTCCACCAACAGTTACAGTAAGTATTGATGCAACAGGACTTGTTGGAATAGCAATTACAGGCGTAGGTACTAAGAATCAAGTTGCTGATATTATTACTATACAAGCGGCGGCAATTGGCGGTACAGGTAGCAATGTTACATATACTATTGACTCAGTATCCGCAGGTGATAAAACAATGACTGTAGCAAGATGTATTGACGATGGTCCGGGTTGGGAACATCATCCTCCAGGTGAGCCTATTGCAACAGTGTTAGATGAAACTACACGTTATGAAATTACACCAAGATTAACATTTACAAGTCCACAATTTACACAAAACAATGCAACACTTCCAAGCAACAGTGCGGCAATTGATAGTGCTGAAGGGATTGTTAGTGGTAACAAAAGAACTGTTATTGTAGGAACAAATAGTATTGTATATACAGATGATGGAAGTTCATTTACTGAATCACCGTCATATCAAGATTTAACTTACATTGGAGTTGTTAAAGGTAATACACAATTTGTTGCAGTTGACGGTAATGGTAGAGTTAAACAATCCAATGACGGAACAAGTTGGGGAGATTCTGCAACTAACTTATTAAGTTACGGAGTTACATTTAATAAAATTGAAATAGGTAATAATGTTATTTGTGCTATTGGATTAGGAACAGATAAAATTTATAGAAGTACTAATGACGGCGGTAACTGGACAGAAGTTACAGCGGGTGTTAGTAACGTAAAATTCCTTGCTTATGGCAATGGTAAATGGATTACTGCAAACGAATCAGGCGATACTTGGGAAAGTGTTGACGATGGTGCTACATGGGTAAATGGACCAAACATTGGTGAAGTCCAACATGATGTTTGTGATCTTGTGTTTGGCGCAGGTAAATTTGTTGCATCAACATATGATTCACCAAACGATATTTCAACAGTTAACAATAAATTTTTCCACAGTTTCACAGACGCTTCAATAGCAACTGCAAGTACTGTATGGATTACGGGAAACAATACTGACATTGCTGATAACATTTTTATTAATTACAATCAAGGTGTATTCTTAGGTGTTAGTGCAAGTGGAGGAGTTGTTCAATCAGATGACGGTGTTTACTGGACAAGTAAAACTTCATTAGGTGGATCATATTCAGGAATGCTTCCAGGAGCAACAACAACAGGTCCTATATTTTATCCATTAACAGGCGGAACTATTTCATCATTAACAACTTTAAGAACAGGTGCAACAACAAGAGCAACTGTGTTAGGAGCAAGTGGTGGTAAATTACTTACGTTCTTCATACAAGAACCTGGATCAGGATACGGAGCAACTCCTCCAACAATGACAATTATTGATCCAGATAATACAAGAGACGTTTACTATAATGTTAGAATGGCAGACGGTTGTGTTGGACAAGTTGAATTTACAAACAGAGGTACAGGTTATATTAATATTGGTGTTACTGTTCAAGGTGATGGTTATGCAGACATGTATCAAATTGGTACAAGTATTGTAGTTAAAGATTTAACAAGAGAGCCTGGACCAGGTGATAACTTATATATTGATGGTATTAATGATGTGTTCTATGCTGTACAAACTATTACAAATGTTCAAGGAAGTGCACCAAACTTTACAGCAACACTTGGTATTACTCCAAACATTGATAGAGCAGAATCTCCAGAACATGAAACTGCTTTAACTATTAGACAGAAATATTCACAGGTAAGATTAACAGGACACGACTTCTTAGAAATTGGTAAAGGTAATTTATACAATTCACAGTATCCGTTACTAACACCAATTGAAGGTTACGATGTAAGAGAGTTTCAAGAAACTGAAAACAAAGGTGGTGGTAGAGTATTCTATACAAGTACTGACCAGGATGGTAACTTTAGGGTTGGTGAATTATTTACAGTTGAACAGGCAACTGGTATTGTTACACTAAACGCATCGTACTTTGAGTTAGATGGATTAAGTGAATTACGATTAGGTGGTGTTACACTTGGTGGTACAAATGCTGTTATTAGAGAATTTAGTACTGATACAACATTTACTGCAAACAGTAACGAAATTGTACCTACACAACGGGCTATTGCAGGATATGTTGACAGTAGAATTAGTGGTGGTGGTACTAACGTTAACGTTAACGCAGTGATCGCTGGTGAAGTGCGTATTCAAGGACGTAAAATTAGTTCAGAAGCAGGTAGAAAAATCAATGTTACTACCCAAATGAACTTTCAAAAATCAATTGACGGTGACATGGCGGCTCACAGTATGTTCTGCGGCGCTACAAACTTTGGTCTTGTAGATGAGGGCGATCCTACAACACCGCAAGAAATGGGATACGGGAAATAACAGATATGATAAATATAAATGTAACGTTAGGAAATAACAATGGCTGAATTTAAATTAGGTAGAATCAGGTTTATTTGGAAGGGATCTTGGGTCACTGCCAAAGAATACTTCAAAGATGATGTAGTCCGCTACGGTGGTCGTACATATATTGTTAATATTGGTCATATAAGTTCCAACTTCGACTCACAAATTGCTAATTTTGATAAAATGGCAGATGGTAACGAGTGGAAAGGTAATTGGGCTTTATCAACTGTTTACAAACCTAATGATATTGTTAAGTACGGCGGCTACTTATATATTGCAAATACAGGACACACATCAGCATCAACAACATCAGATGGCTTAGAATTAGATCAATCTAAATGGGATTTATTTTGTGAAGGATTTGATTGGTTAGGTGACTGGGGTATTACAACAAGATATAAAGTTAATGACATTGTTCGTTATGGCGGTGTTATGTACTTGTGTACAGAAGCACATACATCTGGTGCAACAGTAGGTGACGGATTAGAATTAGACAATACTAAATGGGATTTATTTGCAAATGGTTTAACTTGGTTAAACGCTTGGATTGCAACAACAAGATACAAAAAAGGTGACGTTGTACGTTACGGTGGACAAGTTTATGTTTGTAACACTGGACATACAGCAGGCGCTGATAACACAGCAGGACTTGAAGAAGATCAAGCCAAGTGGGATTACTTACACAAAGGTACTGAATACTTAGTTGACTAGGTAACAGGAACAAGATAAAAATAAAATGCTATTGTTCAGTATGGTTCAGACTTATGGATTTGTGGAACGTTCCACACAGCAGGTGCAACACTTGCGGCTGATGAAGCAAAATGGTCTATCTTTATTCCAGGATTAGAATTTGAAGACAGTTGGCAGAACAACGTAAACTTCCAACCCGGTGACGTTGTTACTTATGGTGGTTACACTTACGTTTCAAAAACAAACAACTTTAATATTATTCCATACAACAATGCAAGTGATTGGGATTTATTTACAACAGGATTTTCGTTCACAGGTGATTACAATAACGCAACGGCTTATAAGATCGGCGATGTAGTTAGACTTGGAGGTTGGACATTTATTGCACTTGCAGATGGTACAGGTAACAGACCACCAGATGCAGTTTACTGGGATAAACTTAACGAAGGTTTATACTGGAAGAATGCTTGGGCAAACGCAACTTATTATGACAAAGGTGATGTTGTTAGAGGTATTAACGATGTTAACTCATATGTTTGTATTGCTCCACATACTTCAGAACAAGTTGGTGCAGGTCAAAATAGACCAGACCAAGATACAGCAGGTAACTTTTGGAATTTATTAAATGGTGGTGCTGAAGCAGGTAACTTAACTACACGTGGTGACCTTGTTTACTACGGTGGATCAGGTCCGACAAGATTACCAGTTGGTCAACCTGGACAAGTATTAAAAGTTAACGAAACAGGAACAGACCCAGTATGGTCATTCTTTGGTCAACTTGATGCAGTTTATTATACTGCACTTGATGGAGTTGATGCAGATGTTCCAGCGGCAGGTGTTACACTTGATAAACCTTTTAGAACTGTACAGTTTGGTTTACAGCAAATTGAAAAAGGTGCAAGAAAACCTAACGCAACAAAATTATTAAAAAGAAATAAACCATTTATACAAGACGAAGTTATAAGTTGGGTTGATACACAAATTGTTGGATCAATTAGTCCATTCACAGGTTCATTTACTTACACTGCGGCAGACTGGCGTAGAGACATAGGTACATTTATTGATGCACTTGCTTGGGATTTATCACATGGTGGTAACAAGAGAACAAGATTAGAAACACTTGCATACTTTGACAGTGCGGCGGATCAATACTATGTAAGCAACGATGGTATTACAGCAGAGTTTGCGGCGGCACTTACATTTATTACAACATTAATTGATGATGTAATTACACAAGATGCACCAGCAACAGATTACCAAGCGGCAAGAAGTGTTGCTACTCCAACTTTACGTATAACAGATTCTACACTAACTGAAGAACCTGAAGCACAAGGCGTCTTAAACGCTCTTAGAGCTGTTGCTACAGCGGCTTTGACCGCAGGCAATACAACTGGAGTCCCAGCACAATTAGTTGCAAACGACACGCTTTTTGTTAAGACAGGACAGTTCAACGAAGTACTTCCGATGGTTGTACCACAAGGTTGTGCTGTGGTTGGTGACGAACTACGTTCAACTAAAATTTCACCAGCAGGACAATTAACAAATTCAGGTGATAGTGTATATTCATTAGCAGGACTTACACACTTGGCAAGCATTGTAGATAATGTTATTACAAACTCAGCAGTAACAAGTACTCAAACCAGTTTTGTTGTACTTGCATCTAATGCATCAGCAACTACTTTAGATATAATGACAGGTGCAAACAGTTATGCTCACACTTATACAAGTGGAGGTACAGTTACATTTGGCGGAACTACTGTAAACGTTACAGCGGCCGCTTACGATAATGTTACAGGTATAGTATCAATAACAACAGACGCGGCACACGGTGCAGTGGCAACTGATGTTGTACAGGTTTCAAGTATTACTTGGACTTGTTCATTAGGTACTAAAGTATATCCAGCAGTTAAAGCACAAGACGTTGCGGCACCAGCAGGTTCAACTGCGGCAGGTACAGCGGCGGCAGGAGTTGCTACAGCAATTAAAAATAAAATTGACTTTGTATTAAATGCAAACGGTTCAGATGTTGCTTTTGCAGGTGTTAACGATCCTGTTAAGACAGCAGGATACACTGACGCAGTTATTAGACTTGAAGCAAACAAAGAATTCTTAGTTGAAGAAGTAGTTAGTAAAATTTCAATTGATTACCCTGCTTACTCTTTTACAACTGCACTTAAAAATTCTTGTAAACGTGATGTTAGACGTTACATTGAAGCAATACAGCATGACATAATTTACACAGGTAATTACAAAGGTTTGAGAGCCGCAGAACTATATATTAACTCTGCAAACGGTTCAACACTAAACGACATGTTCTATGTACGTAATGGTACTGGTATTAGAAACATGACACTAATTGGATTAAGTGGTACACTTGGTTCAGTAAACACTTACGGAACTCAACGTCCTACAGCAGGGTCTTATGTATCGTTAGATCCAGGTTGGGGTACTGCACACAAAGATGTTTGGATTATTAACAAATCTTGTTATGTACAAAACGTAACAAACTTTGGTACAGGTTGTGTTGGATTAAAAATTGACGGCGACTTACACGCAGGTGGTAACGATTCTATCGTTGCTAACGACTTTACACAGGTACTATCAGATGGTATTGGTGTATGGTGTACAAACTTAGGTAGAACAGAACTTGTTTCCGTGTTCTCATACTACGGACACATTGGATACCTTGCAGAGAACGGCGGTAAGATACGTGCTACGAACGGTAACAGTTCATATGGTACATTTGGTGCTGTCGCTGAAGGAGTTGATTCAACTGAAGTTCCAATCCTTGCATACACAGATAATAAAGATAAACAGGCTCAAATTGGTCAGGTAATGACTGACGCGGCAAGAGTCATAGCAGTGGAGTATTTAAATGCTGGTAGAGATTATGATACTAACGGCGGTAATGCAAACATTACTATTACTGGCGACGGTTTTGGTTTAGGAACTGTAACACCGACATATAGAACAGGCGGAATCATGGAAGTAAGATTGCTTAACACAAGTGATAACTTCGGTGGTAAAGATTACAACACAGCAGGTAACGCGGCACAGATTGGTAATGCAACACAGATTACAATTTCAAACACTGATACAAATACATCAGGCGAACTTGCAGGAATGGCTATTTGGATTGTTTCAGGATTAGGAACAGGACAATACGCTTACATTGATTCATACAATGCAGGTACAAAAGTTGCAACAGTAAGAAAATACTCAGATGGTACACCAGGTTGGGATAACATTATTGGCGAAGCGATTGTATCATTACTTGACAGTACTACAACTTACGAAATTGAACCAAGGCTAACATTTAGTACACCAACTGGTGACGGTTCAAGTACAAGTGTTCAAGCAATTGGTAGATGTAGAGTACAAGATGAAAAAATTAATCAAATTAGAATTATTGAGCCAGGACAAGGTTATGACAGTTCAGTAACAATGACAATTACTGATCCAAACAACACTATTGAAGCACCATTTGAAATTAGAGTTGGTGACGGTGTATTAGGTCAGCCAACATTTGCTGGTGCAACTAACGCAGGTAGAGGTGATGGATTTGATACTGCAACAGCACTTGTTACTGCAACAACTATTGAGAAAACTATTACAGGAGCATCTAAGGCTAACCCATGTAGAATTACAGCAACAGCACATGGTATTACAATAGATGGAACTAAAGTAAACATTAAAGAAGTATTAGGAATGATTAGATTGTTTGATCCAACAACTTATTTTGTAAAAGTTATTGATGCAGACAATTTTGATCTTTACAAAAATCCAACATTAACAGAAACACTTGATACAACAGCACAAGGTACATATACAACTGGTGGTAAAGTAATATATGGTGGTGGATTTATGGATAACTTACAAAGTGGTAAGTTTGTCCAAGTATCAGGATTAAACACAACACCAAGAGCTGGTTCAAACGTTGTGTTTGCAAATCAGCCAACAGTGTTTTACAAACTTGTTGCTATAACAAATTTATTAGGTGGAGCGTCAGGACCATTTACTGCACAGTTGCAAGTAAGTCCAAACATTCCAGTAGACAATGCCCCAGTGCATACAGAAAGTTCAGAGATTAGATTAAGATACTCACAAGTACGTCTAACAGGACATGACTTCTTAGACATTGGTACAGGTAACTTTACAAATACAAATTATCCAAACCTACCATTGCAGGACCCAGTTCCAGCAAGTGAAGCCGTTGAAGGCGGAGGCGGAAGAGTATTCTTTACGTCAACAGACCAAGATGGTAACTTTAGAGTAGGTGGACTGTTTAACGTTGAACAGTCAACAGGTGTTGCGACACTTAACGCTGATGCATTTAACATTAGTGGATTGCAAGAACTGTCATTGGGTAACATTGCACTTGGTAACACAGGCGCAACAGTCAACGAATTTAGCACCGATGGTACATTTGCCGCAAACAGCGACAGTATTGTACCAACACAAAGAGCAATTAGAACATATATCACGTCACAGATTGGTGGTGGTGCATCCACTCTTAACGTTAACCAAATTATTGCAGGTCTTGTACAGATTTCCGGACAGGAAATTACTACAACTACAGTAGTTCCGATTAACGTCAAAGCACAATTTAACTTCCAAGGTGGAGTTGATGGTGCACCTGTGGCGCTAAATATGTTTTTGATGGGATAAAGGAGATTAAACCATGGCAACAGGAAGATTAGGAGCGAGCGATTTGGTCGCTGGAACTAACACTACCGTATATACTGTGCCAACTGACAACTATGCAGTTGTAACGTGTTCGGTGTGTAATAGAGGAAATCAAGCAATTGGTGTGCAAATGGCAGTTGCGGCGGCTGATACCCCAACAGGCGCAGAGTATATAGAGTGGGAGACGGAAGTCTTGGCACACGGTGTACTTGAGAGATCGGGGATAGTAATGGACGCAGGGAAGAAGTTGGTCATTAGATCAAGTTCAGGAAATGTTAGTGCAGTCGCGTTCGGTATTGAGACTGCGGCATAAATACATATAGAAGGATAAAACAATGGGAAGATACATAACTACAACTGGAACCGCTGGTACTGTACTCAAAACCGTTAGTACGACTTATCAGGCTGAAGTTAATGACAGAATTCTTTGTACAGGTGGGAGCTTTACGGTAACCCTACCAATTAGTACAAGTTTGTTAGAAAACGATACAGTTCAGATTGTCGACGTAACAGGAGCGTTTGCCGCGGCAAACTTAACAGTAGGACGTAACGGCGCGAAGATCCAGAATTTAAGCGAAGATTTAACATTAGATATTAATAACTCAGCAGTAACACTTGTTTACACAGGTGCAACGTACGGCTGGATTATTAGTGGAACGTAAGATAATAGGAAAAGAATAACATGTCAACATTACGTAATTTTCTTTCAGACGTTGAGCCAGTCAAAGCAGGCGTACAGAGAAACTTTTGGGTTTGGAATGATAGTACGGGCATCGGTAACGGTGGCAGGTGTTGTCTATGGACTGTACCAGCCAGCAAAGTAAACATAACTTTTGAGTTATGGGGCGGAGGCGGTGGCGGACACGGCGGATGTTGTTGTCAGTTCCCGAATAGACCGGCGGCAGGCGGATCTTACGCAATCAGAACAATACAAACTACGGCAGGATGTCAATATACAGTCTGTGCAGGCGGTTCAACTACATGTTGCTGTCACGGATGTATAGGCGGAAACGGCTATCCAAGTTTTGTTACTGGTTCAAGTATTCCAACAACTTGTGCACCAGGTGGTTGTGGAGGTAAAGCATGTTGCTTTACTGATGCATACACTTGTCACCCATCATTTGTATGGCAGTGTGGCACAGGTGATTGGGGACTTCCACAAATTACAGGAAGTTCAAAAAGAAGTCAGTATTGTCATAACCAAATGTGGAACTTTGTAACAGGTCCTGCAATGTTTGGTATTTCAAGAAGAACTAAAGACTGGTGTGCGGGTAACTTTACCAACACTGGTGCGTGTTTCAACTGTTTAGCGGCTTTCCCAGGTGGTGGCGGCGGTGGTGGAGCGGCTTGCGGAGAACCATGTTGCTGGGGCGGCTGGGGACAAGCAGGTGCAGTTAAAGTGAGTTATAGTTAAAGGATAATGGAGAAATATAAATGCCAAATACAATTATAGAAAAAGACTTTAGTTATAATCTTCCAGATGACTATCTTGCTCAAACAAATGCAGACGGCAAAACCGCAAATGCAAAATACAATGGGCCTGATAAGATTTGGATTTTTATAGACCAAGACACTGGACGTAGTGATACTTCCAG
>VMHT01188594.1_pt1 | contig 13091 bp, 19 predicted proteins | sample 4693611 | NCBI WGS metagenome assembly VMHT01 (sample SAMN12280063, study PRJNA550983) | marine metagenome | isolation source: seawater sampled from same location over 5 years 0.02-0.2 micron viral filtrate | place: USA: collected off the coast of southern California halfway between the port... ... | reverse complement strand
CTTCATTCGATGGCTTTCGATTGATATCCGTACCAGTTAATCCATCATACACATTAAATAGTTTCGTGACTTCTGTGTACAATTCTTTTGGTCGAGACTGTACATCCTTGTATACGTTTATGAGTGTCTCATTGAGGTCGTACGCGTGTATCTTACCTCGTACATCGCATCTATCCAACACAGCAAACAATACACTCCCACCACCCACAAATATTTCGTGATAATCGTTTATTTCTTTTGGAAAACTACCTAAGACGGGCTCGAGTAATTGCGTTTTTCCACCAACCCACTTAAGGAAAGGTTTCATACTTATAGTAAGGTCTAAACTTTTAAGTGATGGAAGAGATACGAAAGTATCACAACCAAGAAAAGAGGGAACTCATAACACGTGTGTGTCGAGAAGGTAACGCCGTGTTAGACGTAGGATGTGGTTTCGGGGGAGACATAGGTAAGTTCAAGCAGTGTGGGGTAAACTTGAGTGCATGTGAACCACTCGAAGATGCACTCGAGGAAGCTCGTTCTCGGGCTTCTAAAGTGTATAAAATGCGCATTAATTTTTACCTCGGTGACATCACGAGTGCACCAAATAGAAAATATGACGCTGTGTGTTATAATTTTTCGATTCACTACATTTTTCAAAGCGAAGAATTATTCAAACAGACTACGAAAGAAATTGCGCGGCGAATGAAACCCGGGGGAAGACTGTTTGGAATTGTACCAGATTCTCAGCAAGTGATATTCAAAACACCATTAAATTACGGAAAGGACACATTTTTCTTGATGAAAGGCACGAGTCACGGGGCATTCGGTGAAAAATTGTTCGTACAACTCGAAGACACACCTTACTATCACGATGGCCCAAAAATCGAACCGATAGCACACAGAGATTTATTCGTGACGCGTTTAGAAAAAATAGGTTTTAGACTTGAGACGTGGGAACCACTTCGCGGAAATCCAGTTTCCGAACTCTACTCGAAATTTATCTTCGTATATAAGAGATGATACTCACACTCCTTCTCATCATTGTAAATTTGTACATATTTTTAAACACAAAACAACCCGAAAATTTGCGTGTCGTTCGCGAAAGATATCAAATGCTACGAGACCACATACGCGACACAGGAAATGATGAGTTCAGAGAACTGTGCACCGAAATCCCTATCACGGCACATCGCCGCGCCCAGGCTGGAAGTGTTGGGTATAACGTAAACAAGGGGCGCGAAATAGGTATATGCATAGACGGCGAACCAAATGAAATCACGCACGTGTTAATACACGAACTCGCGCACTGCACCGTCGACGAATATGCACACAGCGCGAAATTTTGGGAGAATTACGATAAGATCAAAGCCATGTGTATAGCCATAGGTATTTACCAAGAGATACCAGAACGAACCAAGTTTTGTGGTAAGCACATTCAGGATAAATAATCTGTGTTTATCATAAATGAAATCTGATATAGGCAATTTGATATTACTTTGGTCATTGACATTTATTGCTTTGTATATACCACTTCTGACCGGTAATGCGAAGCCGGAAACACGCAAGTGGGTGAATTCTATTCTACTCACGGTCGTGACCCCACTGTTTATTAACATGGTCGCGCGTGGTACGGGTATGTTCAAGAAGTTTGGCGTTGATTATAGATACGTCGTCACTGCGTCTGTGGTGACATTCTTGCTTTTCATCGCGTATCTTCAAAACGAAAAACTCAAAACGAGTATCACGGAATTCGGGGAGAGTATTGAAAGCACGGGGACTACACTCGGTCTTTTAATACCCACATTCATAGTTGGGCTATTCATCGCAAATATTCAATTTGGCGGTGCAATGTACACGCATTATTACTAATTACGCGTATCTCTTAAGCACGTAGAAAATACCCGCCGCCACGGCACCGGTCGCCGCGAGGCCGACCATGCTTCGGTGTCCCTGTTCGTTCAAGAATTGGGGCACGTAGTTGGCGAGTTTTTCCTGTACAGGCTTACTAATGGCAGCCGCAGTACACGCCGCGACGACGACGGCTTGCATCTGCTCATCAGTAAGGTTGAAAGGGTTCTTAGTTTGCATAGCAACTTGCTGTTGTTGCTGTTGCTGTGGTTGCATGACAACTGGCTGTTGCATGACCATCTGCTGTTGTTGAACACGTGGGTCCGATTCCATCATAGGTGGTTCGAGTGGCATTTCTGGTTGGCCCATGATATCATTAATTGGTGTGGAATCCATGGTCATTTCTTTATTTTGGCTCACATTTTTTTCGAGTTGATTATTCTGCACAAATGATGTCGTCAATGGAACCATTCCATCATCATTTTCGGAGAGATTCAAAGTTCGAACGTCGGTCGACATTTAATGTAGAGCTATGTTTTTGAAATTGGAGAGTGACGCATTCGTTATTTTCGTTTGGTAATCGTGAGATGTGTTTTCTTTGTCGCCTTCTTCGCATCAGCCTCCTGCTGTTCCAAATATTTTGGGTTGTATGTTTTCTTGTGCATGCTCCAAAGTTGCGGACTTCCCACCCTGAATCCCGTCCTGATTTTCGCCTTGTACCAAAACACACAATCGGTTATTTTGTTTGATTTAACCGTGTTATCCAAGACAAGACACTCATAATTCTCGGTGCATTGGTCCATGACTTTACAAAACATATCGAATGATGGGAAAATACCAAAGAATGACTTATACAGTTTTTCCCTATTTTGTATGATGTTTTCCCTGAGTATAAACACATAATCTACATTTGCTCGAAGTGCGGGAGGGAGATCCATGACGTATTGCATCGTCAGCATAAAGAATATGTTAAAGTGTCGACCGTTCATAAAACATTGACGAATTCTCGTTTCTTTCAAAAATTTTGAATCGTACATACAATCGTCAAGTAACATGAATGCACCATTTGATTTGTTCTTTCCCCTGGTACCCACGAGCTTTCTTTGCCTGGATAAAACACGATCTACCGCTTCTCCGTCGTAATCACCATAGACACACACATCTGGTATAAAATTTCCATAAAAGTGGTTACCTTCTTCGGTGCCAGATAAAACGATGCCTGCTGGTATATGTTTCTTATAGTACATGATGTCTTTGACGAGCGTGGATTTACCTGTGTTACGCTTTCCAATGAAGACGCATATTCGGTCATCTTCCATTTTTAATGGATTGAATTTTCGCAACTGAATGTTCATTCTAAATTAGCGTATCGTTTTATTTCGCAAAATTTTACTCACAAATAGTAGGAATGTCGGGTCGTCTGTTACTCGCAGCCACCGGAATCCAGGACAGGTGGATCACCGAAGAACCACAGTATTCACACTTTCTTTCCAGGTTTAGAAGACACACAAAGTTTGCTTTCGAACAAGTTGAAATCCCAATCGAACGCTTCGAGGAGTACGGTAATGAAATCTCCGCCCGTGTACCAAACACATCGGGTGATTTGATTCGAGACCTGACACTAAACATCGATTTACCGCCACCTACACCCACACTCGGACAAGGTCACTCATACGTTATCGCGACTGGAAGTACAAACGCGACCTTATATGTCGACGCCGTGGAGGCGAGTGAACTCTCTGTGTACCAAGGGGTCGAATACGTGTTTAACAGCACAGAAGAGTTCAATATCACTGGGGTAAGTGTGAATGATTACACGAAAGAGAACTTGGGGGGTGGAAATTATAGAATTACTTTGAATATAGAGATAAATATCATAGGTACCTACGACGATGTTAGAATAACATCCGCGAGCGATGCATCAAAGTATATAACCCTAAAAGTAAAACAGATTCGTTGGAATACGTCTACACCTACAAAGATGATTAAATACGCAGACCTACTCATCGGTGGACAAACGATTCAGCGTATCACTGGCGAATACATATACATGTACAATCAACTGTACTATACACAAAATGACGCGGACTTTACTCTTGTCGCCACCACCTTACATAATAGTTACCCTATCATTAACGATGCCACGTACCCACAGTACACAGATTTTCAAAAATATAAGGTACAGTTGCCGTTTTATTTCAATAAACATCCAAGTTTAGCTATACCGACGTGTGGTCTTTCAGTACAGGAAGTCGAAATAAAACTAAAGTTTAGACCTGTCGATGAGCTCACAGTGGAATACGATCTCAGTACATCGACATACAGCACTACACCGATTACGTCTGGTGTCAAACTTCGAAATGCGAGTTTATTTGTAGATTACGTGTATCTGACGGATGTGGAACGGGCTTTCATAATGACTCGACCTATCGAATACGTAATAACACAAACACAAGTGGCTGAAATACGCATGGATTCCGGTGTTTCCAAACGTGCTGTGATGATAAATTTTAAACATCCAGTGAAAGAACTTTTTTTCATCGCGACGAATGATGATACACAAGCACACGTACCTATCAAACACGTGAATTTGAAATTCAATAATAACACGGTGATAGATGCAGACAATCTCGAATTATCCGCGGAACAACCTCTACGACATCACACGAACTCTGTCGACGAAAACTATGAGTTTGGTATATATAGCTTTGCACTCAAGCCAGAAGTGTATTATCCCACGGGTCAAGTAAACATGAGTCGCGTGATACACAAACTTCTCGAAGTTGAACTCGACGACCCGAGTATATCAAGTGCACATACACTTCGCGTGTACGCATCAAACTATAATGTTTTGCGCGTGAATGGAGGTATTGCTGGGTTAAAATTTTAGGCACTAATAATAGTAATGGCTGGTAGAGTCCAATTAGGTGCGACCGGTCCACAGGACAATCTGTTCACAGATGACCCGGAATACACGTATTTTATAAAAAATTTCAAGAAGCATTCAAATTTTTCAAAGTTTTATACCGATTTAGATTTTGCGGGTCATATTGAATTCGGTGAGGAACTAAGATGTACTATACCACAAAATCAAGGTGATCTCATCAAAGGTGTACGCTTAAAACTCACGCTCGGTGGAATAGATCAGAATCTAGTGAGTGGGTATGACCATATTACGTATTGTGAATCAATCGCACATTCCATGATAGAATATGCAGATTTATACATTGGAGGTACTCTCATACAACGGCTTACCACTGACATGTTAGCTATACACTCCGAACTTTTTGTCACCCAGTCTAAACAGACATGTCTTACTAAATTATTAGGAAAACCATATCAGATTTTCTCTGTCGCTGACGATAGATACAGTGTATTACGAGAAGAGCTCGTTACTAAGTCAAAGTCTGATGCGTCGTATCTTGTAGATATTCCATTCTACTTCCATGAGTATCCAGAGCTCGCTGTACCTTTGTATGCTATCACCAAACAAGAGATAGAAATTGTGATAAAATTCAGAAAGGCAGAAGAATGTATATTTGCGGTGAATGAGACGTCTGACCTCATAAGTGAGTCGTATTACATAGGCAAAAATCCAACTGGACTTATAAAAAGTGCGAATCTCGGTTTAGAACTGGTATCACTTGAAAATAAACCAAAATTAGGACGCATGGATTATATCATCACACAGACACAACTGAATACATTTACACTCAAGAATACCGATGCTAAATACAACGATTTACTAAAAGCAAATGAGCATGAAGTGCGTACGAATTTCAGAAATTCCGTCAAAGAGCTATTTTTTGTCGTGAAAGACAAGTACGAAAATCGCACGAATGTTATAAACGATTTCGCGACACCACTTGATTATTCATCAAATACAAACATAACGAGTGACGCGTCTACATTCACAAACTCCGAGCAACTTAAGTACCTCGAAATGACCCTTGATGGCAGTGAGATACTCGACCACACGACTGGTGATATGATACACCTTCGGTCGATACAACCTGGTAAACACCATTCAAGAACACCTGTGTATAGGCGCTTTTACCTGTATAGTTTTGCGCTCGAACCAGAACGCTGGTATCCCACAGGACAACTCAATTTTTCGCCCATAAAGAACCAAACTATAAAAGTTGGCTTGTTTAATTATACAACAAATTTCGACAAAGAACTTAGAGTTTATGCACAAAGTTATAATATACTCCGTTTGGAGAACGGAACCGTAAAGTTATTATTTGATACATAATGAAAACGGGTTTCGATCTCACGGGTGATACGAGCGAACAAATTAACCAGTACACACAGGCGATGATAAACATCGTCACACCTGTACTCGAAAAAGGTATGATTCTTGCATGCGAATATTCAAAAGCATGTGGGAGAACTGCAGTTCTCGTGAAAGATTTGGAATATTCGATGAAATACTGCGCGAGATATGAAGTCGGACAGCGAGTGGGTTCATACTTCCCAGACTTGGACGATGACGACGATGATGCGAATGACATTGACGTCATAGACGAGTCGGGCATAGAGTTTACTAGATATACAGGTGATGACCCGGGTATGAATAAAATAAACGAAGCTTATGATACTTGGGATTCGTGGGTACCGACGAATCCGACAGAAGAACTTTTAAAAAATGCTATTGATAGTAATGGACGATGATGATACTCCAGAAGGGTGGACGGACACTGAGTATAAGGAGTTCAAAGTAGATGATGGTTCAGATTCAGATTCAGATTCAGAATCTGAATCTGAAAAGGAAGACATGAAAGGATACCAGAAGAAAGAATACAAGAAAATCCTTGTCGTAGAAGAATTACTTCCGGAATAATTTTTTCTAGGAGTATTATATAAAATGTCTACCGCCGCTGAAACCGTTACGCTCATCAGCCAAGAACTCGAATCGCAATCCTTGAACGCCGTCGTCGCGGGTTTCTCCTTCGCCGCGGCCTTGTCGTGGATGGACCTCGTGCGATGGTTGGTTAACCAGGTCGTCAAGGTCAGCAAGAACGGTGGCATGAACTACACGCTCACCGCCTTGTTCACCACTTTGTTGTCGATCGTCGTCTACCTCACGGTCTCTCGTGTGTCTACTCGTGTCCAAAAGCCATCGCAACCACTCTACGCGGTTACCCGCTAAGATTGTTTCTTGGTCATCATGAGCATCACGACACCCGCCAATACTATCAGAAATATGGATACAAATGCATCCCATCTCTGTACATCCTCAAATTCGGGGATGTCCACAGGTGGCGGGAGAGACACATCTCTCTCAACTTTAGGTACATTTTCGAGTTTATCCGTTGAACACGCAATGGCCAGTTTAAGCACGTGATTTGCATTTCTAAAATCATACGGTATGAGTCGCCCGTTGCTACTGTAGTAAAATTGCACGCGTATGCTTGATATGGTTTTTTGTGTTCCAGAAACAAAATTGTGCTCGACCACGTCGTCTGCACCCGAATGATTTATTACATCGCCACATGCGAGTATTCTTCCTGTATAAAAGGGCGTATCAGAATAGACCGTTTGATTAAACTCGTCCGAACCACTACTTAATTTAAGTATGAATGAGTCGACACCCTGAACATTTATGCTCCCAGTCTTGAGTGTGTTATTCACAGAGTGTGCATTATTTGACGAAAACCCGAGAACGTCGTGTGGTGTCGTGTATATATTTGACGACGCGTATCCATGTATACCACCATAAAAGGCGAACGTAAAATCGTTTGTTAGGTTTGAAAACACTATATCATTGGTATATGTATCATATGATGCGGTATCGACTATATCTGATACTTGTACGACATTACTCGCGAGTTCATCACCGTCATAGTTTCCATTTGGTATACTTATAGTTTCAACATAAGACGCCGTGTTAATCGTAAATGTATTATTTCGTTCGTGTATGAGAAACTGACTGTTGTGAATTCGAGCTGATGTGAGTGTTATCTTAGACACGTCATAAATAGGGTTCTTAAGGTGTACCACGTAATCACCTGGATCTGGGTACAATATAGGGTCTCTATCACCACTATCTATATCTAAGGTATGGACCTTCATTAAAATACATGGACAATATTTTAATGAGTGTTTTAATCTGTAATTTGATGTTTTTAGCACAAATGGTGAGAGTATGGGTTATTCAATAGTTGACGTTTTGCGACACTGAGACTCGCCTGAGAAGCTTGTGGGTTTTGGTTACCCTTGTATGTATTGAGGTCGTGATACGACGTGTTCGTGTATTGTTGCGTCCATCCGGCACCCATTGGGTTCACACGACCATCAACGCGAGTTGTGTCCGACCGCGCAGACGTAAGCATACCACCTTGGTTGAGTGCATTCGCTCGAACATTCATACGACCTGGGTTCGAAGCGCGGTTAGCTTTACCACGACGTTCATCTGGCCTGAAACCATATTTCTGGAGTTCTTCCGTGGTGTACGCCCCACGTTGTCCGATAGAAACCTCTGGCGATTCGAGATATCCGTGTGCATAACTGTGAATACCGGGCTGTGGTTGGTTTCTGTATTGATATTGTTCAATATTCCCATCCTTCTTATTTCTAGTTGGGTCTTGAGACACCGTATTCGCGGAAATGAATCTCTTCGCGGGCGCCACACCCAGTGTGTCAGTTCTGAGACCAGTTTCGGCACGGTTGGTCGTGCGCTTTGTTCGTTCGTGTTCACCACGCGGAGTTCTACCAGAAAATCCTTGCGAACGCCCGAGCGTCATTGGAAGCCGCTCTGGGAGATACGCTGTTTTCTCTGGGCGGTTGTGTGCGACCTTACCCACTATACCACGACGACCACCTTTCGTGTCCTGCGCTGGACCCGATCTACCTGGGAGTGTCGTGAGCTTGTAGGCACCGACATTCTCTGGGTTCACACGCAACAACTGTTGGAAACCACCATACGATGAAACGGATGGGTCCACACCCAAACCTGGACCAACGAGGCGCTTCTCGACGGGAGATACGTTATTCATTCGGTTATAGTCATTCATTCGGTTTCGCATCTCAAGAACTTCTGCGCCACTCGTTCGCATTTGAGGTGCGATATCACCGAAATTGGATGCAACCGCCTTATCGATTTGTAAATTTTCAATAGGTCGTTCCTTCACAAGCTCGACTTTTGGTGACACAGGTAATTCCATGGCTTGGCGGTCTGGGGAGTACATCTCTGTCTGTGGCTGACTCAATTTTCGCCCGGCGTATACAAGACCTGCTATAGCTGCGACAGATATGGGATCGGCCATTCTTATTTCTTATTGATATTTTTATTTAAGTATCTTTGGTTAAACATTCCATTTTGTACTTCGGAACGCGTACTCAATGGTTCATATGAAATGGTTCTAAGAGGCAATTTACACTCCATGTTTTGAAGGGGGAACAAGTTTTGTTCGTACGTTTTCGCGAGAACTTTGTTGAACCGAGAGGTTGATTGCGGTCGGAGTTGATCGCTCGTTTCGATGTATTCTGATGGAGCACCCTTACCCGCCATGAATGGCGCCGTACCATACAACATAGTGTTTGGTCTTTGCGAACCATAGTTGAGAGTACTGGGCTGGGGATACACGAATACTTCTTCTGTCGCACAGTTCACTGGAACGGCTGGGTTCTGGACTAACTTAAGACCTGGCTGCAATTGGTAAGCCATTTTACTATTACAAAAGATTTATTTACCGCCTATCACCATTTGGTTGAAGACCCGCGAAAGCTTCGAGTTGGGTGCCACGTGCATTTGGGTTACATACACTACCATCGGATTTACACATGGGGGCACCCTTCTTTCCATAAAGCCACTCCGCGAATCCAGTTTGGTCTCCCCCGACCGTAGATACGGGAGCGGTCACGAACTGTCTCGATAACGCGTTTTGTTGGTACTTAGGAAGCGCGGAACGGGATCTCGCTGGTCCAAATGGTGTTTCTCCGATGACGAACGCATCAGCATCGGCGCGAACACTCGGATAAGAACACGCTTGATTGCGATTTGGGTCGTCTCCTATCAATACATTCGCCATTGGGTTGTCACGGGATGGGCGCTGACACGCATCCCCGATATTCTCATAATATTCAACGCCTCTTGGTACACCTTCCTTAACCATACCAGATCTTTCCATTACATAAAGAACACCTAATGCAGTCGCGGCAAGAACGAATATGCGGACGTCGCGCTTAATGAGATAGTGCACGGACGCCGCATATATTATGAATCTCGAACCAGCGTTCACGCGGTCTGCTGAGGATTGAACATTTGTGGGCCAAAATTCGAGAACCTTCTTATCATCAACGAGTTGTTTTGGGTCTTGAAACCAAGAGCTCATTTAATATATATTAGTTTTATTTTTTCAACATACCACCTAGCATACCCTGCATAGTTTCCATGAGAGCGGCTTCATCGATTCCGCCACCATCACCCTCCAGCTTATCGGCACATTCCTTGGCGACCTTTTCAATCATAGAAAGTGTGTCTGCTGGGATAGAACTTATGGTAGTTCCGAGCATGTATAGCGTTTGCACGTATTGCCAAATGGCGTCCTTAGTTTTGGTGGAGACCGAGGCCCACTTTTCTTCGAGTTTCACATCCTTCAAAAACTCGAGGTTCTTCGCTTCAGTGAGGAAAAACGTATCATCCTTGGCCGAAATCTTGTCCGCAAACGGCGTAACACTGGTCATGAATCCATCGATGACGAGACGTGGATTAGACGTTCGCATGATTTCAAAGCCGGACATACACTTCTTGATACCCTTTTCTTCTGGAAACGTCTTGTGAAGTTCCGCAAGAAATTGGCCCATCATATCATTGAAAGCAGTCACAGACGTCATGTTTACTGTGATAGATAACACCGTTATCTTTAAGCAAATGGTTCAGTAGATATGGTTTCTTTACCCCCTATTCCGTTAGATACAATAAAAAATACGAGAATCGCGTTTAAGAATGCTGGTTTAGAATAAGCACTCGTTGGAAGTTTACCTTCGTTGTTAAGCTTCGCTTTCGCGTGAATGTACCCCGCGGTAATGATACCGGCGATGATCGCCGCCCAAGCTGGATCTCTGAGATAGTCTTCAAACTCCATTTAACTATAACCAACTTTTTTTACGGGCGCATCCGATGCGTCTGGGAATAACACGGGTTCTTCGTCTTCGTCTTCGACTTGTTCCTCCATCATTTCTTGTGGTGCACCACCAGCCGTGTTTACCGTTCTAAACTCGTTGTCGAATGGGGACGATTCTTGTTCTGGGGGCTGTGTGTCTTCCATGGGCTCAGCCATGGGCTCAGCCATGGGGTCAGCCATGGGCTCGGCCTCTTCGGGTTGTGGTTCCGATGGATATTCGTCAACAAATTCGGGGTCTTCGGTATCCTCATCGCCCTCTCCACCCACGTCGATATCTTCATTTTCGTTGTTCATGTAGGTTTGAAGAATTTGTTGAACTGGGATGAGTTCTCGCACAGACGCTTCGATCACCACCGAGAATCGGTCAAACAATTTATCGTTTCTCGCGTGTTCGTTCTGACTTTCACTGAAAATGTATGGATCTTTATACAAGTCCTTAGCTACGTTATTGTAACACGTTTGAATGAATACTTCATTGGATGGCAATTTCAATGATATCTTCTTATTGTCTTTACCGAGACGCACCGAAGACAGGATTTTTACACAACTCACGAATACCGCGGCGAGTAAGTCGTTAAACCACGCACACCTGTTCGCGATGTTATCCGTGTGCTGTTTCGACATGGCGTCGGACCAATTGGGTACTTCCTTCAAAAGTTTTTGGTACATAATGAGCACCTTTCGACCCTTGGACATAGTGTACGATTCTTCATATAATTTGTCGAACGTCTCGATCATAACTGGACACATCAAATGGCACAATTGCCCAATGTACTCGCGTTTCGCTTCCGTGAGCACACTCAAGTTATCCATTTATGATAGAGTGAAATTTTTTTACTAGCCTTTTCCCGCATTCCCCCTGTATTTATTTGCAACCTTTTTCAAATTAACGAAGGATGGAAAGTCCCCAAATTCTTCCACGGGTTCCTCTTTGTGTTTCGTCTTCTTTTTCTTTGACCATGTAATGTATATTTCGTGGTCGCCCACAAACTTGGTATGAAACCCACCTAGATCGAGCTGGCGTTTTATGTAATGTGCCGCCTTAAGTCTATCGAACGCCGGATACCCCACGACAAAAGATGGAATCATGATGAATAAATGTTTATTTCCGAATTCAACGGTTTGTCGTATTTTTTTAGATATCTGTTCGTATATTTTGATGTAGGTTTCTTTGCGTAATTTGTTACGCTTATCAGTTATTTTATTTATTTCATCCACACTGATCATTAAGTTATACGAATTAATTATTTTCGAGGATATTTGGGCGACCGTACATCTCCTCGGCCGTTAGGACCTTCTTCTCTACGAGTGACGTGTTCTTTACGTAGTGTAATTCATGTTGCCTGACTTCGTCGTACTTTTGGAATTCTTTGATATCGAGGTCTGTCGTGAACATCTTTGTGTCGGTTGGCTTTTCGGTGTCTAGAGGTTGTGTGCGAAGCGAAATCACGACGATGACTGGGCTCGATTGACTCACGTCTTTCATGTATTTCGCGATGATGAGCTTTGTCACGTCAACTTTACCGGTTTCTTCGTCGACAAATTCGATTGGAACGTCTATGAGTGCCTTGTCGACATCACTCTGAGAAATACCCATCGTGCGAAGAGTGGCTTGCATGTTGATATCGTTCCAATTGACGCGGTCTGGGTCGTTCATGATCCGGACGTCCGAGGACACCGCGAATGCGTATGGGAAACCACCGTGTTTCAATACCATGAATCGACACCTATACACTTCATCACCCGTCTTCTCGTGTTTGTATTTGCGTACTTCGTTTGTGTCTATGATATATGTGCAAAGTCCGGTCATCTCTTGGATGCGCTTATTCACGGAGAGTACGATTTTTTCCATCACCGTGTTTGAAACTTTCGCGTTTTCGAGACGCTTATATTGTGTGAGGTCTAAAACACCTTCATCTATGTCCGACGTCGTCTCCTTCGTCTTGAACATCTCCGTCCTGGACATGAGATAGAGAATAAGGAGGATGAGCAAAACCAACAGAAGTGTGTTCATTACTATATCTCACAAAAATTTTGAGAATAAAAAAATTATTTTTTTCTACACTTTCTTCTTTGAAAAGTTTCTGAAAAAATAAAAAAAGTTTTTTGTGTTTTTAAAAATGAAAAAACATG
>VMHT01011165.1_pt1 | contig 13092 bp, 3 predicted proteins | sample 4693611 | NCBI WGS metagenome assembly VMHT01 (sample SAMN12280063, study PRJNA550983) | marine metagenome | isolation source: seawater sampled from same location over 5 years 0.02-0.2 micron viral filtrate | place: USA: collected off the coast of southern California halfway between the port... ... | reverse complement strand
TGGGCTCAAGGGGGACAAGACGACTAAGTTGAATGCTAGCGATTACTTTGATGAGAATCTAAACAGAGAAGGTAAGCCAAGGGAAAAGACAACAAAGGTAGATCCAAAGAAACCGCTCAAGCAAACAGAGTTTAGGAAAACTTCTCAGGAGTTAGTCGACGTCGAGGAGAAGCTTAAAAATAAAAACCTTAGTACTGCCGACAGGACAAAACTTGAGCGAGACCAAAAGAGGTTAACCACAAAGCTTGATAACGCATCCCCAACCTACAAGAAGACAAAAGTGCCTACAACTCTTACGGATACACAGTTCGCAAATAGAAAGGTAAAGGTATTCAAGGATGCTGTTAGCAAATTCGGCCAAGGAGAATCTAAGCTTTCCATAGAGAAGATCAAGAGCATGACTCCCGATCAATTATCTACTCATATCTCCAAGCTCAATGACGGATTCCTCAAGAAGTGGAGCAAGAAATTAAAGAACTCAATATATCTCAAGGACGAGAAGGGTGATGTAATTAGGGACAAGAGCGGCAAGCCAAGAGCATTTAGAGAGATCCCCAAATCAATCAAGCTAGGGGTAGCAGGTACTGCCGGTATGCTTGCATGGGATTATATGACTGCAGTTCCAGCCGAGAAAAAGGCAGAGATGATAGAGGAGATAAAAAGTGACGCACAGTTACTCAATGAGGCAAGGCAAGCTGTTATTGAGGAGATGGAAGCTGAGATAGATTCCAATGGCACAATCGAAATTAACGGAATGCAATTTAAGAAATTATGAGTCAGGGTCTAGCAGAAGCCTTCGCGTCACCTTTGCAACCTTCTTACAGAGGGAACCCCAATGTGTCGGACTTGCTACAGCGTGACTATAATCCGAGTCAACCAATGCCCATGGAGCCGATGCCCTTGCCTAATCAGAATGACAAGATGGAACTTACTCCCCTTACTTTAGAGCAGGCATTTGCCAATCCTCCTCAACCTCAACCGACAAGTTTAGAACAAGCATTTGCTAATCCTCTGACACCTGAGGTAAACAATGTAATGCAGATTGAGGGAGAGAGCTACGAGCTTCCCACACAATTTTTTACCTTAAGCGAAGAGGAGCAAGCTAAGATTATTGAAACACTCACAGGGCAAATCAAGGCAAACAATAAACAGAAGCAGAAGATTGAGGAGTTTAAAGGTGATGCTTTAGATATAGGCGCAATAACAGCGGGTGCGGAGCAGGGCATACAGACATACGGTGATGTCACAGGAAACATGGTACTTGATACAGCATCTTCTATTCCGGGAGGCTACGCGATGGATCGTGCCTTAAATGCGATGCAGTCTGTAGGTACAAAAGTTCCGGCGGCGGCAAGGGTCCTCGGTCCACTAGGAGCATCTATGGCAGCCGCACCTGAAGCTAAGGATTTTCTAACAGGCCAAGGTGGTTACGACCCTAATAAGCATGGCATATCCCTAGAGCCTATACTTCCTTCTAATGTGGATGTAGGTAGAATACCATATCATTTTAATCGTGCCATATTTGGTACTCATGACCCTATTGGTGATTCCCTGCGAGCTATGGATACCGAAAGTCCACGTCCCTTTTAATGAGTGATTTTATAAATGATCCGCAGAACTCACTTGTAGATGAATTAAGAAGAAGATACCTCGAGGAGGACAACATAGACACCTCCCAGTTATCCAATGAACAAATCATCTTCAAGCATGGTCAAGACCTAGAGAGTGCAGGTTATGACATGGATGGCATCGCTCAGCAAGCGGGCGGTCTATTCAAAGATCAGTACTACGACATAAAGAATCGTCCCGATCCGAACAGAGGTTTACTCAACGAGGCGGGTGCGGGCTTACAAAGAGGTATAAGTGGTGAGCTAGGAATGGCATCCGCAGGACTTGGTCTTGCCTCGGGAGTTACAGGACTTGATGGTGCGGAAGAGTATCTCATGGGCAAAGCTGGTGAGTTTCAAGATGATGCCGCCTCTAATCAAGCAACCATTGAGAGAGCAAGTGATGTTCGTTGGGATAGACCTTCCGAGGTAATTAGATTTTTATCAGGTGCAGTTGGGGAAGTTCTCCCAAGCATGGCATCAAGTGCATTAAGTTTTGGTGCGGGCGGTTTGGTCGGGAGACAAGTTGCAAAGCAAGCGCTCAAGAAATCAATAGACAACCGAGTAGACAAGTCAGTAGCAGACCAGGTATCTGATCTCAGTCGTGAACTCATGGCACAGGCAGGGAGGAGAGGATTCGCCACGGGTGCGGCTGTCGGAGGAGGAATGAACTCTCTTGGCTTAGGTACAGGTGAAATTTATTCTGAGCTATATGGGTATACTAAGCTTGGCGAAAGTCACCCTGATTATGTAAGTCCCGATGATGCCCGCAGGCTATCCCTTGGTTTCGGATCCTTGTCAGGTAGTTTGGATTTTCTTTCTGCAGGTACACTACTAAGTAAGCTGACAGGAGCACCGAAGGAGGGAGCAAGCAAGTATCTAAAGAGACTTTTATATGCTCTACCTGAAGGTGTATTACTTGAGGGTACTACAGAAGCGGCTCAACAATTCGTCAACCTTGCGGCTTCTAAGTATGCCCGAGGCATGGAGATGGAATTTAGTGACAACGAGTTAGCTCAGTTGTTTGATGCTGGAGTACTTGGTGCAATCGGAGGTTCACAATTCGCCGCCGTGGGAGCAATTAAAGGACCCAAGGGAACCATAGAGGATACACCTATAGAGGAACCGGGAGACCAAACCAAAGAACCACAAAAGGAGTTACTTGACTACCTGCAGAAGGTGAGGGGTGAAGACTTTAGGTATCAGCCTGGTGATCGAGTGGATGTCGCACTACAAGGCACAGGTGAACTTGTTAAGGTACTTGGCGACAAAGCTCAAGTGAAGATGGATGATGGTACTCTAAAGACAGTACCTACAACTAAGCTATCTGCTGAGGTCGAGGTGAAAGAGGTTCCCGAGGAGGAAGATAGTAACACTAAAAAACAAGTAACATACGATACACCCGAGGATCACGCACAAAAATTTGAAGAGGTTGCTCCTCCCGTCACACCCAAACCACCCGAGGTTAAGGGTGACCAGGAATATACTTTGTCAATCAATGGAACAGAGAGAAGCGTTACGGGACTTACCATAGAGGAGAAGAGTGACATACAGGAATTGTACGAAACTCTATTAGGATATTCTGAAAAGGACATGAGTAAGAATGTTGATTACGCCAATAAGACTGGAGGGTTTGCTCCAGTTCGGGATGCACTAAAGTCCCGCATGGGTGAATCAAAGTACAAAAGACTATGGACATCCCCAAATATTCAGAGGCTCAGAGACCTTGGTGTCCTGAGTTACACCAACCAATGGAGGCTACCGACAAGGCTTGATTCGGAATACGACCTAAAAGTTGCTGAAGACGAGAAGGAGATAAGGCATCGTGAGCTGAGGATTCGCCGTGAATGGCTAAAAGAAGGGGCAACAGTAAAGATTAAGCGTGCGGGAACCACCGCAGAGGTTGCCGGATTTACCGAAGAAGGGCATGTTAAACTCAAAGGGGAAGATTTTGAGAATGAAGAGTTCCTTCCATCAGATCTGTCAAGAGTTGCCAATCGCCCTGCTCGGAAAAATTCAAAGAAGACTAAAGCTAAGATCAACCCTTGGGTTCCTACAATCAAGCCACCTCAAGGACCATACCAAAAGGAAGATCAGGAGGATACAAATGAGGGGTTTGGTAATTTCTTTGAGAAAGCTCAGCCTGTAGAGGGTAACACTTTAGAAGGTCAGCAGGTTAGGTTCGCTTATCGGACGGGTCAGAAGACCAAGAAAACACAATACTCCCAACCCTTTGAGGTTAATGATGTAGATTCATTTACTAAGTCGGTAAGAGCGTGGACAGATAAACAATTCAAGGGAAAGAACACCTGGAGGAATCTTGAAAATATAGTTGGCATTGAGATCGGTGGAAAGATGTACGACATGGATGTCGAACTCGATCTAATTGACGGAGGAGATAAGAAGGGTGATCGCAAAGAAATTGGATATATTAATGCGGCAGGACTTGAGGTAGATCTAGGAAGGGAAGACCTAAATGATAAGAGAGGTGAGATACCTTTTGGAATTACTGAAATCCGCATAGATGACGAATCAATAGACATAGAGGGTGAGACCCTTGATAGCATGCTCAAGGATAACTCCGTGCCAAAGGATAATGAGATCATTAGAGGTGCAGAAGATACACTTAAGAAGGCACGCGTTGCAGTTGTATTAAAGAAACAAGACTTGGGTCCTGACGGTTATCCATTTGAAAGTGTTCGTATCCTTCCATTGCTACGGGGTAAAGGTGCGGGATCAGTTCGTATAGTAAAAACCTATGACCCTGATCTGGGAAGAGATGTTAAAAGTAAGAAAGCATTTGTACCATTAAAGGGGGCACACCTAGATGGATGGGAAGTAGTTGGTAAGATAAGTTCAGCTAAAGCTTTTGGGCAAATTGATTTATTCTATGACAACATGGAGGAGCTTCTCCTAGACCCAAAAATAACTGAGGCACTTGAGCGGGCAAAGCAAGATACCAAGAAGGCAAATGAAAAATTCGCCCAAGCTAAGGATGCAAATGATACCGTAGACAAGGAGCAGGCAGAGTTAGACGAATTAAATGCACAACTTAAAGAAGAAGGGTTCGCAGATTATACCGAGGAGGAACTGAAGCAAGCAGGTGGCAAGGAGCCAAAGGCTCGGGTATTAGCCAAGGCACGGGTCAAAGCTGTTAAGGCAAGAATCAATGAACTTAGGAAATCGGTTAAGAAAAAGAATGAAGATATAGACGACGCAACCGGTCGTAACTCTGAGGAGCAAAAGAAACTCCAAGGTCTTCAGCAGAGAATAAGCTTTGTAGAGGAACAGCGGAAACTTCATCAGGAAGGCAAGGGCGATCAAGCCGCGCTATCCTTGGAGGACATCAAGGATCAGGAAGATGATATACGGAAACAAGCTGAAAAACTTACGGGCTCCAAGACTACAAATAAGAGTGACTTCATTGAGAACTTAAGCGAGGACTCAGGTGGATCCGTCGATCAGAGCAATGCCTCCGTCAACACAGGATCCGATGATATAAACAGGAGTGGGGGTCAAAAGTTTCAACAGGTAGACCTGAGTGTAAATCTTGCGGGAAGGGACTTGGTTTACTTTAACGAATTAAGCTTCACGAAATTTTTAAGCCTCGTAGTTAATTACCCTAAGATGGCAAAAGGCATCGCCAATCTACTGGAGGATTATGTTGAGCATAAGAAAAACCAAGAGCCTTACTCTGAGCAATTTAACTCAGCGATGGATAGACTCTTAGTAGACTTTTACAACCTTCAGGCAGGACAATCCATAAAACAAATACAGACCAAGGAAGGTGCAATTTCTGATCTTGGCGAATTTCTGAAGCAAAGGGCAGGAACAACGGGACACATACAGTACAGAAACGCACTACTCGATCACCTTGAGACACTAGACCAAGGTAAGGGCTTAAAGTATTTCAATAAGAATACAACAAACTACCTGGACAAAGCTAGGAATTCACTTGAGAAAGTAAACAATCCACTCCTCAGGACATACGATATTATTCATGCTACATTTGAACACTTGGGTGTCTTTGGAACAAAGGATGTCGATGAAGTTTATGATGCCTACATGGAGTACACAAAAGACCCTGACCTGTCGGCAGGCACTAGACCATTAGAGTCCATTATTCAGGAGGTTGCTGAAATCGGCAACCAAGACCCCGATGTATTTAGAGAGACAATCAGTGAAGTGTATGCTGATGAGAGCCTCATGCTTGATGACCTTCGCACTTTCCTTAACAAGGATTACCAACCACAGGTGCAGGGTGGATTGGATGACAAGGAGACTAACTTAGCTAACCGATATAGTGACCCACGGGGAGAGGCGCGACTCAACCCATCCGAGCCACATATACCCAACAAGATTAGCCCGACCACAGGCAAGGTAGATAATAAACAAGTCCTCGTCTTAGATGAGCAAACTCAAGAGATGTCTATACAGGCGGCGCGTGATGACGAGCAGTCATACATGGCACCAAAGGAGAACCCGCTAGAGGAGTATCCTGATCTGCTCGAGCAAGGCAGAGCCGCAATGAACAAGATTGCACCCATGGGGATAGGTGTTGAGTTTGGAATGACCACCGCCCTCAATAACATCGCACAGCTAGATGTTGCACAAGAGATCAAGAATGTAGCCTTGCTCTTAGATAATAATATTTTGGGTGGGTATAAGGTTGAGTTCATGGAGTGGGAGCAGTTCCGCCAATACGCATCCCCAACCAAGGGTGTGCTAAATAAAGCAGTTGCTATCCCTCATAAGAAGAAGATCTACATATCTACCGCATTTAACAATTCATATACCCGGACAGCAGACGATCTGCTCGCGGCCGATATAGTACACGAAGCACTCCATGCCGTATCAAAGCCTGCCCTTGACTTGGGTTATGCTTATGCAAATGGCAAGAAGGCTGTCATCGAGCGGATGGTCGAAGAGCATGGTGTTGCATCAAAGTTCAATATGGACGGGGAAGCACTCGGGAAAATATGGTCTAACATAAATGATACATTGCTTCCGTATCTGCGAGAGCGTTCAAACCTAGACAACCACTACGGTCTGACTTCCATAGATGAGTTCTTCTCTGAGGTAGCCAGTAACCCAAAGTTTCAACAGTTTCTATCTAAGCAACAACTACCACAATCCCTCAGAGCCAAAGGCAGGGGAGTACTGCGTACCGTACTAGACTTTATTCTATCCTTCTTAGCCAAGCTCGGCATGAAGTCAGCAAGCCTCAATCAGGATGCGATGACTTATGCACGCACTGAGATGGGTAAACTCATCGAGATAAGCAATGGGACATCAGCCCTCCATGACTCGATCGAAAGCAGGAACCTCAGACAGATAAACCAACTTGCATCCCGACTTGACGGTGATGATATACTAAATTCATACGATGAACTACTTGAACGATTTTCACGAGAAACACCACCTGAGAGCGATGGAAGCGTTATCAAAGACATCTCCAATGTCCTCAAAGGAAGCACGCGAACGGAGCAAGAGACATCAGAAAGAAAGCGGGAAGAAACCGAGGCTCTTGAGCAATACGCGAAAGCTAATGGAATCGAGATTAGCCGAACTTCGTTCGAGCAAGGGTTAGACGAGGGGGAAGTATTTGGTGGTGAACATGAAGTTTACCTCGATGAAACCCAAATGCGGTTCTTCAAGGCGAACACACATGACACTCCCGCAACCGCATTTGTATCTGACTACTTAGATAGACTAGCGATCCATAACACTCTGTTTCCTGAAACTGCATATCGAGTTGAGGGGATCATGACTGATACTAAAACCAGTCCAAGCGGAAGATCAGTCAAGCGTTCAAAGGTAGTTGTATCTCAGGGTGCAGTCATCGGGGAGGATCCATCCCAAGCACAGATAGATGACCACATGGCAAACCTCGGCTTCACAAAGTTGGAGGGGTACGATAAGCCGATCTACCGAAAGGATGACATTGATGTGTGGGATGTTCGCCCTGGTAATGCGGCGATGGTTGATGGGAATCTTATTATCTTCGACCCAAGGATTGATCGTGTAACACAGAATGAATTAAACCAAGAGAAAGTAGCACGCACAATATCCGAGGACTCAGTCAAGCAATCTATGATTGAGAAACTAATCAGTGATACAACCGACATAGATGAGCTTATCGGGATCATGGATGAGATGGATAACGGTGGTGGACCAATCCTTGGTAATCAATTTCAGAGTCCATCTAACGATAGAGTAAGACCTCCAAACTCCCGCCCCGATGACAATGCCAAAGTTATGCATCAAGCAAATGCTGCAGGATTCAGCGAGTTGGTTGATGAACTTGCAAGGGTACATCGTCAGGTAGGAGAAAAACTTGGGTTAGACCTCAAAGAGTTCTTGGATCGTTACGGCAGACCAGGCAATAAGTCATTATCTAAGATCAGAACATTACTCCAAAAAGACATGGAGCAGTTTGGGATCGATCCCGATGATGTACGCATAGATGACTCAGGACTTAATAAGGTTTCGAGATTGTATGGTGTAAGAAAAGCTATACAGAACCTTGAGAGGGTACGAGAAAAAGCTAGGAAGAGTAAGCAGAGTAGTGCGTACATAGTAGAAGACATTGAGAACAGGAAGGTTTCGAGCAAGAGACTGTACGAGGATCTTCAACAGGGCAAACTGCCGGGTAGACCTGAGCTTATAAAGCGAGTAAAGAAAAGACTTCGTAATATCAGTTTCCAAAAGCTGGAGGAGTATGCTCAGTCACTTCCAAATATTGGAATGTCACAGCAAGACCTTAACACAATCAGGGACTTAACAGACGAAGACATTGGAGATATAATGGACGCTGTCGTTGAGCATAATGGCAAGCTAGAGTACTCCAATAAGGACGATATGCTGGATAGGATTGTGAACTCAAGAGACTCGCGGTTCGGAATAATACAAGGCAATCCAAGGGAGCAACGGGTTAAGAGAATGGCGATCGCCATGGCAATGCGTGATAGTCGAGATGTTCTGTCCTTGCTTCGGTTAAGTAAAAGCCTAGTTGGTCCACTCGATATGGGTTGGAAGGATAGAGCCACAGACATTGCAAACGCAAAGACCATTGAGGACTTGGAGCAGATCGAGATAAAGTATCCTGGTGTCGCAGGCTCGCCACTCAAATATTTCATAAGGTTTCGTAAGAGAGAGATTGAAGATGTTGAACTTCTTGAGATGGAAAAGGCTCAGCTAGAAGTGCATAACCTTATTGATAGATCACTCGGAGACAGATCTGCTAGGTTGCGTATGGCGCTTGGCGAGCTTGAGCCTGTCAGTATCCATGACGGAGTTACGCTAGTAACACTTGAAAAGGATAGTAAAGGAAACTGGAAGCGTGGCACATTTAAAGTAGAAATTAAAAACGGAAAGCTTGCTGACAGAGAAGGGTTTATCAAAGCGAACAAGGACACCCTCATAGGACTGAGAGACGAAAGGGTTCAAGCTCAGTATGGTAACGAGCCATGGTGGGAGATCATGAGGGAGCAAGCTGAACTAGCACTTGCTGAACCTGTACTTGATGAACACTTTCATGCACAGCGCGCGGCATGGTTCTCAGGTCTACAAGGACTTACCGAAAGGTTTAGTGCGTTAGGGTACGAGGGTAAGAAGTTAGCTCAGATGGGTACTAGGACGGTCGCCTTATATAGAGACTACGCTGGTAAATCCATGGCTTACTCAAAGCAGTTTAATACATCCGCACATAAGGTGATGGCTAAACTCGGAGTAGGAGGTAATGAATTTTACTCAGGCTACTACCAAGACATCTTTTGGTGGATGGATAATCATCCCGAGTATGCAGGTAAAGAGGAAGAGGCGTTCGGTCAGCTTTGGAAGTATCTAAAGGATAATGCTAATGTGCCTGACAGGACATTGCTCAATGAAGATACTCGCAGGCTTACCAAAGATATGATCAACAAGGCAATCCAAGCGAGAGATTGGGAGGCTGAAGTAAATAAGAGGTTGGGTAACCGGGTAAGGGATGACGAGATAAAGGTAGAGTCCTTCGTTAATCAAGAGATGGTAGACTTCTACAGGTTACCAATGGAGATGGGTTTTGCCACAATGCCTCGTACGCTCAATGATGCTTACCTAAGGCAGACTTATCGGGTGATGGAGAAGAACTGGGGGGAGAGCGGAGAAGACCTACTCAGGGAAGCCTCAACTGTGCAGACTGGTGAAGAGATGCAGAAGATATATAATTCTTTGTTCACCGAGGAAGTGGTCGACAGGTTCGTAAAGCCATACACTAATACAGATGTAAGACAAAGTGTTTTCCGTGGACCGGAAGATGAGGATGGGTACAAAGCAGAGATCGGGAACACCTACATCCATAAAGCATTTAGCCTAGCTCAAGGGGATATATACAGCATGTCTGAATATCTGTTCGAGAATCTTGCGGAAGATAAATCGGAGGAGGCACGACTGAAATGGCAACACGGCTTCCTGAAGCAATGGTTCAGTAGATTTAGGCAGGTATCTAAAGTATCAAAGAGAGTGTCGAAACAGAAGCAGGGGATGAACTCAGGTGAATCTATGCAGAACACACCTCAAAGCTTGGATGCTAGAATGGTCGAGAGCCGACTTCCTAAAGAGTTCTTTTACTACAACATGTATGATGAGGTTTCCTCTAACATACGACTTGCCCTCATGACTGCCACGGCATCCTTCGGTCGCAACGGAGACAATGCGAATATGGCAAGGACGGAGGGAGTCAAGAGCATGGAGGCTGAGGAAGCTGAGTTTAATGACTTGATGCAAATTGCCACCAAGAGTAACCACGATAAACCAAGGGCACATTATTCTCGGGCTGTAAAAAGAGAGGCATTTAAGATGCTTAGAGAGCGTGGTCACGAAGATGCTGAGAAGAGGTGGAATCAATTATACTCCAAGGCAATAGCAGTTGGTGAGTTCCGTGTAGTGTTCGATCAGTTAGGTAAGTACTACGGCAAGGACAATGTAGCTGGTCCATATCAGGATGCTAACCTCTTACTGGAAATGCTCGGGGCGCAATCCATTCAGGTACTGAACAATCCGAAGTCATCCTTTTGGCAGGCACTCTCTTTGTTCGAGTTCCCGATGGCGTTTCGTGGACTCAATAAAATGGCAGGCAAGGCAACGACCTCCGCACTTGGCAACTTTGTAAATCAAACCTTTGGTGGAGTAGGTGAGGCAATGGGACTGCACTTGGATCGTGCGGGAACTTATGCCGAGTACCTTAATGATACTCACTACCGAATGGATGAGATGGACTTAGGATTCAAGGAGTACAACTCGATGCTTGGATCGGGAGGCGACCTTGCAAATAGTATCAAGGACAGACCTTCACTTGGACTAAAGAGGTACATAAGGATGGCAAACAACTTAGCCACCCACCATAGAAGACTTAATAAAGATGGTACGCGCGCACCAATCGATCCGCTTACACCATTCACAGGTATATTCCCATATGTAAATAATGTGGTCAACCACTCGATCGGAGTCGGTGCGATCCATGCGTACAGTGATCTGGTGATTAAAATAGCCAACGAGATCGAGGCTAGAGGTCTTACAGATTACCAAGAATTTACCGCCCAAGACTTAGGTATGGGCAACAAAACAGGCGAGTGGATCATTGGGGAAGAGGATGGCTTTAAGCGTGCTAATGATATTCTAGTCTCCTCGGGAGCGCCTTCCATATCAAGATTAGCTTTTGATTACGCAGACAGAAAGAAGAATAACGACAACGCAGTACCTATAGAGAAGAACATGGCACTACTGATAAATCAGTTAGCTATGAACAATGTGGCAGGTGAAGGATTTAACTCCAAGCCTGCATGGTTGTACACCTCTCCTGGTATGCGTTACTTCAGTACCTTCTTAGGTTGGCCTCTAGGTAAAATGGGTAGGGACTTGCAGTTCATTATGCGGGACTCAAGTGATAAGGTTACTACCTATAAGGCACTCTTAAAATACATTGGTTTACTTTCGGCGGTATATGTTCCGGTTGGTCTATCCTTTGCCATGCTTATCGATTGGTACGATGAGGAGATGTTAGAGAAACCTAACAACCTTCCACCAATCAGCCCTTGGGCGGCACTTCCTATTCTTGGACTACCCTTGGCAATGAGGGATGAGAACTTTACGATCTACTCAATCACTTCTAGGTTAGCCAAAGCTGGTGTGCCTATGGGGATGGGGATGGACTTGGTTAATGGTGTATTCGCAAAAGGAGATCCTTACGGAGCCGCGCGTGAGTTAAGCTTAGATAGTCGTATCTTTGCTTTCTCTATGTTTAAAAATGTTTACGATGCTATAGGAACTTGGGTTCATGCAGGAGAGTTTGATTGGCAACTCATTGGTCGCCCAATTGCATACGGTGTAGGTGGTAACTCTGTCATTCAAATGATGGACTTAACATCTGCAATCATGGACTTGGATACCGAAGAGCGTAGGGTAGCAGACTACATTGGGATGCGTAACTACATCAAGAAGACTGCTTGGATGATGGGTTTACCATTGCGTCCACCTCGCAAAGGAGGCGGAACCCAAACTGGAGTATCAATCAACACCAGGCAAATGGCACGCGCCGCTTACGCAGGAGACACTCAATCGTTCCTTGAGAATTACCAAGAAGCAGTAGAGGCGGCACGGGAGTACCTTGCGGAAAAGGGCAGGGGGGATGAAGACCCAATGAAATATGTTGCTGATGCCTATAAGGACAGGGACTTGAGGTTTGGAATTACCGCGCGTAGGATTAATGACCAAGATTGGGACACCCTCATGTCCTTGCTACCACCTGATGTACAGGTAAAGATGCAAACGATGATGAACAATCATGAGCAATTTCTGAGGCTGATAGGTGGAACTCGCAGGACTACATCAATGGAATCACAACAGAGGAGCGAGCGTGCAAGAAGAGAAGCTATGATGCTAATGCAATGAGCGTTCAAAAAAGAGCGGGTACCTTGTATGAAGGAATGTTTAAGGTAGAGGCAATGAAGCGTGGGCTTCATGTAAGTGAGGCAGAGGGAGACTACCTGCCATACGACTGCATTGTAGATAATGGAAAGAAACTATTTAAGGTACAGGTAAAGGGCACAAAGTCTAGGCAGTCTAACACAGGTTACAGCATAACCACAGGTATGGGGGCAAAGACTAGCGAAAAGCATCATTATAGTGATTCTGCATTTGATATTCTAGCAGCCCTTGTCGTAGGGGATGGGGCAACTCATTGGTATATTATCCCGCGAAAAAAACTTGGCACTAATCTATCAATTAAACTCTACCCAAATGGGAGCAGTAGGGGAAGATGGGAGAAGTTTAGACATAGTTGGGATTTCATCTGTTAACTCTTGCCAACCTGTAACACGATAAAGTAAGTTACTAAAATGCACACCCATATCATTATGAACCACGATGTCGGACTACACCTAGTAATAAAGAGTGAAGAAGAAGAAGTGGATCTAGCGGATGTGGTTGATCAAATGATAATCAAGGA
>VMHT01115272.1_pt1 | contig 13095 bp, 13 predicted proteins | sample 4693611 | NCBI WGS metagenome assembly VMHT01 (sample SAMN12280063, study PRJNA550983) | marine metagenome | isolation source: seawater sampled from same location over 5 years 0.02-0.2 micron viral filtrate | place: USA: collected off the coast of southern California halfway between the port... ... | reverse complement strand
CCGGGGCTATCCGCTGCATGTTCTGCATGAATACCGCATGACCGTGACCTCGGTCCGGGAGACGGTGAAGTTCATCCAAGCCTCTGATTTGGAAGAGTTGCGCAGCGCCTGTGGCGTGTCGTCGAGCCGGATGTCACTGGTGCCCTACGCCGCCGAGGTGCTAAGCCGTCTGGTCAAAACCTTCCGCCCCAAAGACATCGCCATTTCCAGCTACGGCATCCGCGAAGGCATGCTCTATGAGCAGATGCCGCAACGCCTGCGCGACCGTGATCCGCTGATTGAGGCCTGCTATTTCGCCGAAGCCAAAGACGCGCGGATGCCCGGCTTTGGTAAGGTGCTCTATAACTTCATCCTGCCGCTCTACCGCTCTGCCCCGCATGCGCGCAGGCGGTTGGTCAAAGCGGCCTGCCTCCTGCATGATGTCAGCTGGCGCGCGCATCCCGACTACCGGGCCGAGACCTGTTTTGACAACGCCACCCGCGCCAACCTTGGCGGGCTCAAACACGCGGAGCGGATTTATCTGGGGCTGGCGCTGCTGCACCGTTATTCCAACAAACGGGAAAACACCCGGTTCGAAGACCTCTATGAGATGGTCGACGAAAAGACCCGGTTGGAGGCCGAGATCCTTGGCAAGGCCATGCGCTTTGGTGCGATGCTCTGGATGGACAAGGTCGAACAGCGCGGCGAATTGCGCTGGTTCCCCAAGAAAAAGCAGTTGGAACTGTGGCTCACCCCCGACATGGTGCCGCTCTTCGGTGAGGTCGCAGAGGCCCGACTGAACTCGCTCGCCAAATCGCTTGACGCCGAAGTCCATGTGCGCACCGGCAAGCGCCCTCCGAAATAGCCCGGGTTACAGGTCGATCTGGGGGGCAGGCTCGGTCGGCGTGTCTGGTGGCACCATCGGATGATCCGGCTTGCGGCGAATGATGATATCGCCGTTGGGCTGCATCTCGGGCGCTTGGTATGCGCTCCAGTCTTCAACCTCATCCAACAGTTCCGTCAGCTTCGGCCCCATCTCCCGCGCGAAATCACGCAGGGCGGGGCGCATGGCTTCGGTAAAGCCTTCGAAGCCTTCCATGACCGGGCCCATTTCATCCATAATCCCGTCCATGAACATCTGCGCGCCGCGCTCCATCAAGCCGAGGCCGCGTTCTTCGTTGTCCTCTTGCGCGTGGGCCGCGAGCGGCAGCATCGTGCAAAGGGCGATAAGGGGCATGAAACGTGTCATGCAATTGATGTAGGCGGCGCGTTCGGGATTTCTAGTCTTCTGCCGATGCACGGGCACAAGCCCGCCTAAAGGTCGACATCCAGCGTGACCGGAAAGTGATCCGACGCCGCAAGAAGCGCATCACGCAGGGCCACGTTTTGCCAGCAGGCGGGGTCATCCATCGGGTGCCAAATGCGCCAGCGGGCATCCCGGGCCTGAATTTGCGGCGTGACCATGATGTAGTCCAATAGCGCCTGAAGGAAGCGTTCTTCGGGCGCGATCCAAAACCGCGCGCTGGTGGGCGCGGCCCCCAAACGTCGGCTAAGCGCCTGTTTGGCATGCGGATCAAAGAGCGCCCCCGCCCCCTCCCCCAGCACAATCTCGACCGAAGACCGCCCAAACAGGCTCTCGAACTCATCCAGCCCCGGCCCGTCGTTCAGATCACCCATCACCATCACCGGCCGATCTGCCGCCAGATGCGTATCGATCCGCCGCCTGAGCCAGATCGCCTGCGCCAACTGCTTGCGCCTGTTGGCGATGGCGATGCGCAGCACATCGGCCTCCGACTTGGCCCCATGGGGCGCTTTGGATTTCAGATGCGCGCCGATCATCTGAAAAGCAAACCCAGCCTTCGTGGTCACCTCCAACTCCAGCGGCGGTTTGGAGAAGACCACGGCATCCTCTGTCGCATCCACGTCAAGATCAATCCGTAGTGTCTGATCAAAGCGCGGGGCATCAGCAGCGGCCAGCGGCGCATGGCGGGCCGTGAGCTTATCGGGGTCATAAAGCAGCGCAATCTCTTGCTCTGTATCGTTGGAGAACCCCATGACGGCCTCCCGCGCGCGTAAGGCAAACCGCGCGGCGAAATGCTTTAACGCTGCCACGGTGGACTGCCGCCGCCCTTGGTTCGGCGCCTCAATCACCATCACCGCATCGGCATCCAGCGCGCCGAAAACCAGCCCCAAAGCCGCCGTCTGCTGCGCACGGGTCACCTGATAGCGCGAAGACCATTCACCGTCGTCGTAGAGCTGATTGTCATCGTCAAAAAGGCTCGCGAACCACTCGACATTGTAAGTCGCGATGCGCATCAAGCGTGTTTGCCCGAGATCGTTTCCCACGCGCGGTTGATGTCGATCATGCGTTTTTCGGCCATTTTGATGGCTTCTTGCGGCAAGCCCCGCGCCACCAGCGCGTCGGGATGGTTCTCCCGTACCAACCGCCGCCACGCCTTGCGGGCTTCCTCAAGCGTGGCATGGGGGCCGATGCCCAGAACTGTGCGCGGCAGGGGCGAGCTGTCGGGCACGAACCGCGCTTTGAGCGAGGCAAAAGCCTCCTCTCCCATGCCAAAGATCGCAGCCACATCTTCGAGAAAGGCGTTTTCGTTCGGGTGATAGATGCCATCGGCCATGGCGATGTGAAACAGCCCCTCCATCAGATCATGCAGCATCTCGGGCTGGTCGTTGAACATGCTGGCGATGCGTTTCGCGTATTCCTCAAACCCGGTGACATCCTGCCGCGCAAGGTTAAAGACCCGCGCAGCGCCGTCTTGGTCCCCTTCGGCAATCTGGAACACTTCGCGAAAGGCGGTCACCTCGTCGCGGGTCACCAGCCCATCAGCCTTGGCCATCTTCGCGCCCAAGGCGATGACTGCGATGGTAAAGGCGACCGAACGTTCGGGCGGGCTGCGCAGACGGTCAAAAACGGCCGACAGCCCCTCGCCCGCGGTGAGGGCTGACAAAGCTTCGGAGATGCGCGTCCAGATCGACATGGGCTGACCCTTTGGTATTCGGCCCCCAGCTTAACCGCTGGCACCGGGGAAGTCAGGATGCTGACAGGGTTTTTTGCATCAAGATCAGATCAAGCCATTGGCCGTGTTTGCGCCCGACTTCGGGCATCCGGCCCACCTGCGCAAAGCCCAGTTTTTCATGGAAAGTCACAGCGCCCGGATTGGCGCTGCTGATCGCGGCGACCATGACGTGATGGCCCTGCGCCGCTGCCGCCTCGACCGCCCGCGTCATCAAGCCGCGCCCCAGCCCCTGCCCCTGTGCGGCGTCCGACAACACGATGCTATGTTCGACCGTCGCGCCGTAGCCCGGACCGCCGCGAAAGCTGCCGTAGGTGACAAAACCCATGACTTGCCCTGAGTCTTCGGCCACCCAGAAGGCACCGGCGCGGGCGGCGATCAGCGCGGTGATATCCTCTGGCGTCTTTTCGTCGGTGGTAAAGGTCGAGAGGCTGACGCGGATCATGCCGTTCCATAGGCCCGCCACGGCAGCGGCATCGCGCCGCCCTGCCGGGCGGATCGCGCGGCCCGTTTGGGCCGCGCCCGTTTCAGCCTGCATCACTTCCGGGTCTCGCGGATCAGCTTGAGGATATCCTGCGCAGCCGTCGGGATGTTCGTCCCCGGGCCAAAGATCGCCTTGACGCCCGCGTCCTGCAAAAACTTGTAATCCTGTTGCGGAATGACGCCGCCACAGATCACCAGAATATCCTCGGCCCCTGCACCCTTCAGCGCCTGAATAAGTTGCGGTGCCAATGTCTTATGCCCCGCCGCTTGGCTGGAGATGCCGACGACATGCACGTCATTGTCCACCGCATCCTGCGCGGCCTCGGCGGGCGTCTGGAACAGCGGGCCCACGTCCACGTCAAAGCCGATATCAGCGAAAGCCGTGGCGATCACCTTAGCGCCCCGGTCGTGCCCGTCTTGGCCCATCTTGACCACCAACATGCGCGGGCGGCGGCCTTCGGCCTCGGCGAACTCATCGACCGATTTCTGGATGTCAGCAAAGCCCGCGTCGCCCTCATAGGCCGCGCCATAGACGCCCGAGAGCGTCTTGACCTCGGCCCGGTGCCGCCCGAATTCTTTCTCCATCGCCATGCTGATTTCTCCCACTGTGGCGCGTGCGCGCGCGGCTTCAACCGCCGCGTCGAGCAGGTTGCCGCCCTCGGCGGACCGCCGTGTCAGTTCCGCCAAGGCGGCGGTGCATGCCGCGTCGTCCCGCTCGGCCCGGATACGCTCCAGCCGCGCAACCTGACCGGCGCGGACCTTGACGTTGTCCACGTCCAAGATGTCGATCGGCTCTTCCTTGTCGCGGCGGTACTTGTTGACGCCCACGATCACCTCGGTGCCACGGTCGATGCCCGCCTGACGCTGGGCCGCGGCTTCCTCGATGCGCAGTTTCGGCATGCCGGAGGCCACGGCCTTGGTCATGCCGCCCATCTCTTCAACTTCCTCGATCAGATTCCACGCTGCTTCGGCCAGATCAGCGGTCAGCTTCTCGACGTAGTAGCTGCCCGCGAGCGGGTCGACGACGTTAGTGATGCCGGTCTCTTCTTGCAGGATCAGCTGGGTGTTCCGAGCGATGCGGGCAGAATGCTCCGTCGGCAGGCCGATTGCCTCATCAAGCGAGTTGGTGTGCAGCGATTGCGTACCGCCCAGCACGGCGGACAGCGCCTCGTAAGCGGTGCGCACCACGTTGTTGTAGGGGTCCTGTTCCGCGAGGCTCACGCCAGAGGTCTGGCAATGGGTGCGCAACATCGACGACTTGGGGTTTTTCGGTTCGAACTCCTCCATGACCCGCGACCAAAGCAGACGCGCGGCGCGCAGTTTGGCGGCCTCCATGAAGAAGTTCATGCCGATGGCAAAGAAGAACGACAGACGCGGCGCGAAACGGTCCACGTCCATGCCGGCGGCGATCGCGGTGCGCACATATTCGCGCCCGTCCGCGATGGTGAAGGCCAGCTCTTGCACGAGGTTCGCGCCCGCCTCCTGCATGTGGTAGCCCGAGATCGAGATCGAGTTGAACTTCGGCATGTGGTCCGAGGTGTATTCGATGATGTCCCCGATGATCCGCATCGACGGTTCCGGCGGGTAGACATAGGTGTTGCGCACCATGAATTCCTTGAGGATGTCATTCTGGATCGTCCCCGAGAGCTTGGCGCGGTCGTGGCCCTGCTCTTCGCCAGCCACGATGAAATTGGCGAGGATCGGGATCACCGCGCCGTTCATCGTCATGGAGACCGACACCTGATCCAGCGGAATGCCGTCGAAGAGGATTTTCATATCCTCAACCGAATCGATGGCCACACCGGCCTTGCCCACATCGCCCTCAACGCGCGGGTGATCGCTGTCATAGCCCCGGTGCGTTGCCAGATCAAAGGCCACCGAAACACCCTGCTGCCCGGCGGCCAGCGCGCGGCGGTAAAAGGCGTTGGATTCCTCAGCCGTCGAAAAACCTGCATATTGCCGGATCGTCCAAGGACGGCCCGCGTACATCGTCGCCTTCACGCCGCGCGTAAACGGCGCTTCGCCGGGAATGCTGCCGAGATGCTCCAGCCCGTTCACGTCGTCGGCGGTATAGAGCGGTTGTACGTCGATCCCCTCCAACGTCTTCCACGTCAGATCATCAAGGCTGCGTCCGCGCAATTCGCCCGTGGCCAGTTCCTGCCAGCGTGTCTTGGCGTCCTTTTGGTCGGATGTCATATGCTTGTCCTTCTCCCTTAACGCCGGGCGGCAGGCATGGGCCTGCGCATCACCGGCGGCTGAATTGTCACGGGGCGCGCCCTCACGGGGATAAATGCCCCCTGCGGCGCTTTGCCCTTCGCAAAATGGTACAGGCCCCCTATATCTGAAGGGACAGGAGCCTTGATGAAACGTTTGATCTCACTAGTTTTTGCAGGATTGATCGCCAGCACAGCGATTGCCCAAGGGGCCGATACCCTGATGGAGGATCCGCTGTTCCTGCCCGCCGATATGGCCGATATCAGCGTCTTCCAATGGAAAAAGCGGCCCGTTCTGGTCTTTGCCAATTCCGAGAACGATCCGGCATATGTCGCGCAGATGGAATACCTCCGCGACCGCGAGGAAGAGTTGCGGCTGCGTGATGTCATCGTGCTGACCGATACCGACCCTACCGCGCGCAGCGCGCTCAGGCTGCGGATGCGCCCGCGGGGCTTCATGCTGGTGCTGGTCGACAAGGAAGGCCAGATCGAGCTGCGCAAACCCTTTCCATGGGACGTGCGCGAGATCACCCGCAGCATCGACAAGATGCCGCTGCGCCAGCGTGAAATCAGAGAGGCAAAGGAGCGCGACGTCATCCGTTGATGCCCCGCGCCCTGCCCGCCCTGATCGCCAGCGCATCGCACCCTATTCGAACTCCATGATGACATCGTCCACCGCAAGGCTGTCGCCCGCGCCAGCGTTGACCTTGCTGACGATGCCCTTCTTCTCGGCGCGCAGGATGTTCTCCATTTTCATCGCCTCGATGGTGCAGAGCGCTTGGCCCTCTTGGACCTCGTCACCTACTTCAACGTCGAGTTTCACCACCAGACCCGGCATCGGGCAGAGCAGCATCTTGGAGGTGTCGGGCGGCAGCTTCTCGGGCATGAGGGCCGCCAGTTCCGCCTGACGCGGGGTGCGGACATGGACTTTCAGATCCGCGCCGCGGGTGCGGATGCGAAAACCGCCAGAGATTTTGCCAACCTTCAGCACCAAAGGCGCGCCATCAACAGTCATTTCGGCCAGTTGGTCACCCGGTGTCCAATCGCCGCTGACCCGCATTTCGCTGCCGTCGGAGAAAGCCACCGTCGCCCCCTCAGGATCGGCCTTGGTGACCACATCAAAGTTTTCACCCTGCAGCTTGACGTTCCAATCGCTACCGACCTTGCGCTCGTGGTTGTCCATCCGGCCCGAGACACGGGCGCGGCGAATTTCGCCGACGCGGTGCATCGCAGCGCAGGCCGCAGCGATGCGGCGCAGCTCGCCCTCAGGCAGGGTCACACCCTCGAAACCTTCGGGATATTCCTCGGCGATGAAGGCAGTGGTCATCTCGCCCGAGACGAACTTCGGGTGATCCATCACGGCAGAGAGGAACGGCAGGTTGTGCCCGATGCCCTCGACCTCGAAACTGTCGAGCGCCACGCGCATCTTCTCAATCGCCTCGGCCCGGGTCGGGGCCCATGTGCAAAGCTTGGCGATCATCGGGTCGTAATACATCGAGATTTCGCCGCCCTCAAAGACGCCGGTATCGTTGCGCACGGCCATCTCGCCGCTCGGTGCATCGCCCTGCCATGTGCCTTGCTCCAGCAGCGGGCCGGCGGCCACTTCCTGCGGCGGGCGGTAGCGGGTCAGACGGCCAATGGACGGCAGGAAGCCGCGGTAAGGGTCCTCGGCATAAAGGCGGTTTTCGATGGCCCAACCGGTCAGGGTCACGTCATCTTGGGTGATCGACAGTTTCTCGCCATTGGCGACGCGGATCATCTGCTCGACCAGATCAACACCGGTGATCAGTTCGGTGACCGGGTGCTCCACCTGAAGGCGGGTGTTCATCTCAAGGAAGTAGAAATTCTTGTCGCCATCGACGATGAATTCCACCGTGCCCGCGCTGGTGTAGCCCACGGCCTGCGCCAGAGCGACGGCCTGTTCGCCCATCGCTTTACGGGTGGCTTCGTCAAGGAAAGGGCTCGGCGCTTCTTCGACAACCTTCTGGTTGCGGCGCTGGATCGAACATTCCCGCTCGCCCAGATAGACGCCATTGCCATGCGCGTCACAAAGCACCTGAATTTCAATGTGGCGGGGCTGGGTGACGAATTTTTCGATAAAGATACGGTCATCACCAAAGGAGTTCGCGGCCTCGTTCTTGGACGACTGGAAACCCTCGCGGGCCTCTTCATCATTCCAAGCGATCCGCATGCCCTTGCCGCCGCCGCCAGCCGAGGCTTTGAGCATCACCGGGTAGCCGATTTCGTTGGAGATTTTCACGGCCTCGTCGGCGTCTTCGATCAGACCCATATAGCCCGGCACGGTCGAGACACCCGCCTCCTGAGCGATCTTTTTGGAGGTGATCTTATCGCCCATCTTTTCAATGGCGCCAACGGGCGGGCCGACGAAAGCCACGCCAACAGCGTCAAGCGCCTCGGCAAACTTGCTGTTTTCGCTTAGAAAACCATAGCCAGGATGGACCGCCTGCGCGCCAGATTGCTTCACGGCCTCCATCACCTTGTCGATGACGATATAGGACTGGTTCGCGGGCGGCGGGCCGATGTGAATGGCCTCATCCGCCATTTCCACATGCAGCGCCTGCGCATCCGCATCGGAATAGATCGCCACGGTGGTCAGACCCATCTTCTTGGCGGTCTTGATCACGCGGCAGGCGATTTCGCCCCGGTTGGCAATGAGGATCTTGTCAAACATCAGCAGTTCCTTTGACGGTAACAGGCCACGCAAAATGCCGCGTCAGCCAAAGCTGCGCGGGTGCCTGTAGAGATAAAGATGGAGGGGGAAACCGCCCTGCCCGCGCCGATGGCAGGCAGAGCGGTTAATGGGGCGAGATCAGTTACATTTGCCGGGGTTAAGCTGGCAATAACCGACGTTAGCTGCGGCGCCGATGGCTGCGCCCTGCGCCAGCGACCCACCTGTGACGGCTGCCGCGCCTGCGCCGACGGCTGCGCCGCCCAAACCCTGTTCGCCGATGGTGTTGCCACATGCGGCAAGACCGGCTGTCGCGCCAAGCGCGAGAATGATGTTACGAATTGACATGTGCCTGTTCCTTCACTGCTATCTACTGTCCGACCAACGCCCTGCCGTTTGACAAGTTCCCGGTCAATTTTCCGGGCCGTTGCCCTGTGGCGCGAAAACCACCCCGCCGAAAAGTCGGGCAGCGCGGCGCGGTTGCGCAGCGGCTGCCCGTTAGGGGAAGGGGTATGGTCTTCATGTCCGACGGCACGAAGAGCAAAAGACGCGCCGCCAGCCACGCAAAACCTGCCCCAAGCCTGCGCCAGCGCCAAGCACGCCCTTTGAGGCGGCCGGACTTCGGCAAGGCTGTGCTGATCTGCGTAGAGGCGGGGCGACATCATGCCGATCAACCCTCGAAAGCTTCGGGGAAGGCGGCACGGGCTGCGGCCACATCGAGCACAAGCAAAGCTTCGTAATCGGCGGGGTCGAAGGGATCAGTGGCCGGCAGCACCTCGCGGCCAAAGAGCCACGACAGACGGCCCGCATCCAGATTGCCGCGCTCGAAAGGATGCTCGCCAAAGGCTTCCCACAGGGCTTTGACAAAAGCGGTGTCAGCACGACGGTCCGGCGCCCGGCGGTCAGGGCGACGCTCACGCCGGGTGATCGGCGTGACCCCCTTGGGGTTCGGACGGCGAATTGTGAATTGGAAATCGGTGCCGGGCAGTCGCCCGGGGAACCCGCGATGTTTCAGCATATAGGCGGGCATCAGACACCCCTCCCGGTTGCAGGGGTGGCTGGGATCAGGGCAGGCGCAAACGCCTGCCCTGCAACGGCATTATTTGTACTTGCCGGTGTAGACGGGCTCGACCGAGATGGGCTCGGGCTCAACCACGACGAACTCTTCTTCTTGCTGTGCGCAGGCCGAAACAGCTGCGACGAAACCGATAGCTGCCAGCAACTTGATGCTCTTGGACATGTATATCTCCTATTAATGTTAAATGAACCTGACGCAACAACATGCCGGCCAAGCCCGGGTTCTGAGGTAAGGGATACGTGGGTATTCCTTGACCGCATCATATGCGATTCACATAGCAATGGATATGGTTGCAAGCGCAATCGGTCGCGCTGTGACTCCAAAGCATCATTCCAATTGGAGGATCGGCGGATTCTTGCAAGATCATGCCTGCGCATCACAAACCCTCCCAGATGCAAGCGTCATCTTGGGCACGGAAAGCTTCGAAATATTGGGTCGCCTCGGGGTCGGCCGCGCCGAATTCCACCGGGCGGTCAGCAAGGGAGACGACGATCACCTGCCCCGCAAGCGCATGTTCGGTCATGTAAGGGAGGGCGACCACCGCGCAGAGATGCTCCATGTCCGGAGCGGCGAGGTCATAGGCGATGGCCTCCGGCCCTTTGGCGATCTGCGGCGCGATGAACCGAAAGCGCAGCCAAGTCTCACCGCCCAGTTCCTCGACAAGAACCTCTTGCAAGTCAATCGCTTGCCCCGATGGAACGTCAATCGCCCGTGCTGGAGACGTGAGCCCCCCCGCCAGCAAAGCGGGCAGGCAAGCCCGGCGCAGCAGAGCGCCTAGTGATTGCGCAAAGCGTCGATCAGTGCGTCCTTGTCCATATCCGAACGCCCCTCGATCCCGAGTTCCTGCGCCCGGTCGTAGAGGTCGTCTTTGGTCCAATCCTCGTAGGGCGGCTGTTTGCCCCCCTTCTTGCCGGGATGCTGGCTGTCGTTGTCCTGCGCATTGGCGATGCGGGCGGCTTTCTCCTTGCTCGCCCCATCCTCGCGCAGGGACTTGTAGGTCTCTTCGTCCTTGATCGATGAATTCGGCATGATCTGGCCCTCCTTTGCAAGGAAAACCACCCAGTTCGCCGAGGGTTCCGCGCGCGGCTTCGGTGGGATCGGTATTTAAGAAAGGATGAAGCTGCATGATGGTGCTCAGAGCGGAATGTTGTCGTGTTTCTTCCACGGGGTCTGCACTTTTTTGTTGCGCAATGACGCGAAGGCGCGGGCGACCCGTTTGCGGGTGCTGCGGGGCTGGATCACCTCGTCGATGAAACCGCGTTCGGCGGCGACAAAGGGATTGGCGAAACGGTCTTCGTAATCCTTCGTGTGTTTGGCGATCTTTTCGGGATCGTTCAGATCCTTGCGGTGGATAATCTCTGTCGCGCCTTTGGCCCCCATCACGGCGACTTCGGCGGTGGGCCATGCGTAGTTGAAATCCGAACGCAGGTGTTTGGAAGCCATCACGTCATAGGCGCCGCCATAGGCTTTGCGCGTGATGACGGTGACCATCGGCACGGTCGCCTCGCCATAGGCGAAGAGCAGTTTCGCGCCGTGTTTGATGACGCCGCCGAATTCCTGACCGGTGCCGGGCAGGAAGCCGGGCACATCCACGAGGGTCAGGATCGGGATTTCGAAAGCATCGCAGAACCGCACGAAACGGGCCGCTTTGCGCGAGCTATCAATGTCGAGGCAGCCCGCCAGCACCATCGGCTGGTTGGCGACCACGCCGACGGTACGGCCTTCAAGACGGATGAAACCGGTGATGATGTTCTTGGCGAATTCCTCTTGGATTTCGTAAAAGTCGCCCTCATCCGCCAGTTTGAGGATCAGTTCCTTCATGTCATAGGGGGTGTTGGCATTCGACGGCACCAGCGTGTCGAGCGAGGGTTCGATCCGGTTGGGATCGTCGAAGAAGGGGCGGACCGGGGGTTTCTCGCGGTTGTTGGCGGGCAGCAGATCGACGAGGCGGCGTACTTCGGCCAGCGCTTCGACGTCATTTTCGAACGCTGCATCGGCGACAGAGGATTTGCGCGTGTGGGTCGAGGCGCCGCCCAATTCCTCGGCGGTGACGACTTCGTTGGTGACGGTTTTCACCACGTCGGGGCCGGTGACGAACATGTAAGAACTGTCTTTAACCATGAAGATGAAGTCGGTCATCGCGGGCGAGTAGACCGCGCCACCCGCGCAGGGGCCCATGATGACGCTGATCTGCGGGATCACGCCGGAGGCTTCAATGTTGCGCTGGAAAACCTCGGCATAGCCCGCGAGGCTTGCCACGCCTTCTTGGATACGTGCGCCGCCGGAATCGTTAATGCCGATCACGGGCGCGCCGTTCTGCACCGCCATGTCCATGATCTTGCATATTTTCTGGGCGTGGGTTTCCGAAAGGGAGCCGCCGAAGACGGTAAAATCCTGACTGAATACATAGACGAGGCGACCGTTGATCGTGCCCCAGCCCGTAACCACACCATCACCTGCGGGCTTTTGATCCTGCATGCCGAAATCGGTGCAGCGGTGGGTGACGAACATGTCGAATTCCTCGAACGAGCTTTCGTCGAGCAGCAGATCGACACGCTCCCGTGCGGTGAGCTTGCCGCGACCGTGCTGCGCATCGATCCGTGCCTGACCGCCGCCCAAACGCGCATCTTCGCGGCGCCGCTCCAGTTGTTCGAGAATGTCTTTCATGACGCACCCCTATTGTGATTTCGACCAGTCTATCGGAGGAGCGCAACTGACCAAAGAGCAATTTTGCAAATTTGCAAAATCAATACAGGCGAACTTAAGCAAAATGAAAAGTTGCAAAACAATCTAGTTAACATGGACATTTCCCATGCCCCCGACTACTTGCATTTGCATGAGCGATATCCCCAAAGTCCGGTATCTAGATCGGACGACCCCGCCCCATATTTCAAAGCTGATCCTGCTGGCCGGGCTTTCGGCCATGGTGATGAACATCTTTCTGCCCAGCCTGCCGAAGATGGCAGAGCATTTTGGCACGGATTACGCGGTGATTCAGCTTTCGGTGCCGCTTTATCTGTTCTTCAGTGGCATACTGCAAATCTTCATTGGGCCGATATCCGACAACCTCGGGCGGCGGCGCGTGATGCTTTGGGGGCTGGGCCTGTTCCTTGCCGCCACAGTCGGCTGCTTGCTGGCCCCGAACATTGCCGTGTTCCTCGTCTTTCGTATGGCGCAGGCCGTGATCGCCACGGGGATGGTGCTGAGCCGTGCGGTGATCCGCGACCTTTATACCCAAGACGAATCGGCCTCCATGATCGGCTATGTCACCATGGGCATGGCGCTGGTGCCGATGATCAGCCCGGCTTTGGGCGGCTTGTTGGAGCAGGGGTTTGGCTGGCAGGCGTCATTTTGGGCGATGCTGATCCTCGGCGGGCTAGTGTTCTGGGTGGCTTGGGCGGATTTGGGCGAAACAGCCCGCGCCAGTGGCAAATCGCTGGGCCAGCAGTTCGGCGAATACCCTGAACTGCTCCGCTCGCCGCGGTTTTGGGGCTATGCGCTTGCGACGGGCTTCTGCTCGGGCGCTTTCTTTGCCTATCTTGGCGGCGCGCCTTTCGTCGGCACCGTGGTTTTTGGGATGGAGCCTGCGGTGCTGGGCCTATATTTCGGCGCGCCCGCGAT
>VMHT01066124.1_pt1 | contig 13097 bp, 16 predicted proteins | sample 4693611 | NCBI WGS metagenome assembly VMHT01 (sample SAMN12280063, study PRJNA550983) | marine metagenome | isolation source: seawater sampled from same location over 5 years 0.02-0.2 micron viral filtrate | place: USA: collected off the coast of southern California halfway between the port... ... | reverse complement strand
TGATTTTGAAGATCCTGATTTAGCTGCCAGCCTTAATCACAACTTCAGCTTAGATGCTTTCGCAGAAAAAGATCGAGAAAAAGTCAAACAGGAGTATAAAAAATTTGAAAGTCAGAGAGTTGGCGCTCACATTGATGGACCCCCTTTCATAGCCTTGCTCATAAACGACCGTCCGGGTTTGCAAGTAGTTGCGGCGGAAGGAGGCTGGATTGATGCTCCAGTAACATGCCAAACAGCACCTGGTAATTATGATGTGCCGGTAATTCCTGGCTCAGTTATAGTAAATACCGGCGGGACGTTAATGCATTTAAGCGAAGGTCGTTATTCTGCAACTTTGCATCGAGTGAACACTACATTGATTCCAGAAGGTGAAACACGAGTCTCTATGCCTTATTTTCTTATACCTAAAATGGAAGGCGATTTGATACCTTTTGGAAAAGCTGAAGCTGAATCTCAAGGCGCAGCAGGCTATGAATCTGGGCGAGATCGAGGAGCAAATGCAAGTGTAAACAGGATGGGAACTTTCCCACAGGTAACCAAACGTTGGTGGGTAGAAGAGTTTACTGAATTAAGTCAAAAACATCGCGATGAAGTAAAAGCTGAAACACAAGCAGCTTTAGATCTTGCAAAAAAGCGAGGTGAAAGATTTAAAAATGCAAAAAATTGAACATTAATGTTTAATCTAAAAGCTCTTGTCTTTATTGGTCTATATTCAATTTGTATGATTCTATATGCTAATGATAGGCCGGAGTGGTTTGTTCCTCCTCCTTTGGACCCAACAGAAGTCAAACTTGAAACGCTAGAAATTGATGATGGTGTTTTTGCACTTCTATCTAACACACCCTTTGCTGATAATACTGGATTTGTCGTTGGAGAAAACTCTGTTTTAGTTATTGATGCTCATTTTACCGGCGAGATGGGGAAACAGATTATTGCTGCGGTAAAAAAAGTAACAAACTTACCGATCAAATATTTAGTAAACCTTAATGCATTTGGCGACCATGTTTTTGGAAATTATGTTTTTCCAGATTCAACCACCATTATTGCTCACGAAAAGACAATAGATTTTTTAAAAAAAAATTCCCTTCAAAAAAGAAAAGAAATCATTTCGGTCACAGTGGGAGGCAGTACTGAGTTATTTGAAGAAGTTGAAGATAGGCTGCCTTCGGTTTCTTTCAAAACAAAAAAGATTTTAGATTTAGGAAATAAAATAGTTGAGTTGCATTATTTTGGTCCTGGCATGTCTTCAAGCGATACAGTCTTATATGTTCCTAGTTCCAGAGTTGCGTGGACAGGTAATTTGATTTTCGGGAAAGGCAGTATTCCTTGGGCAAGATCTGAGATTGTTTCAGATTATTTAAAGACCATGAAAAAATTAAAATCAAAAATTGACCCTGTCGTCATAGTAGCTGGCCATGGGAAAATTTCTGATGGCAGCATAATAGGAAATTACATTTCTTATCTAGAATATGTATTGCAACTGTCAAAATCCCTAAAAAAGGAAGATATTCTTATAGGGGATTATGTGAAACAAATAAATATTCCTGCCCAGTACTCGATCGAAGATAACATCAAAGAGCTTATGGAAGGTTTTCATAAATGGAATGTCTTAAATTCTTATAAGCAAATAAAATCTTCTGGACATCAGTCAAAAAATAAAAAAAACTTAGGACAAAAAGTTGCCAGGGACGGTAAAGTTGTTAAATAAAAAAATTATGAAACTATTTTTAACGATTTTACTAATTTTAGTATCTATCAACGTCTTTTCTGAAAAAGTATATTTTATCAATCTTCAAGATGGCGATGTTGTGAAGTCACCTGTTTTCATACAATTTGGTCTATCAGGAAAAGGTGTTGCCCCTGCTGGAATTGATGTAGCAAATACCGGCCATCATCATTTACTAATTAATGTAGACGAAATAGATTATTCTTTACCCATTCCTTCAAGCAATCAGCATCTTCATTTTGGATTGGGTCAAACAGAAACAAAACTTGTTCTTCCATCAGGTAAACATACACTTCAATTAGTTCTTGGGGGCAAATATCACATCCCTCATAAACCTCCTTTGATATCAAAAAAAATTGAAGTAACAGTAGTTAAATAGTTCACGCAAATAGTTACTGATTGTTACTGAATAATCGTCAAATAAAAATTATTTTATTGCACATATTTTTTCATATTGATAATCTCTCCTGAGGAGAAAAATTATGGAAAAGACTTTTGATTATGTGGTGGTTGGAGCAGGGAGCTCAGGATGCGTTATGGCCAATCGATTGAGTGAAGATGGAGAAAAAAGCGTTCTTCTTCTAGAGGCTGGCGGCAAGGATAAAAATATGTTTATTCACATGCCCTCTGGTTATTCGCAGATAGTACCTACAAAAAATGATTCAAATTATGGCTTTGAAACAGAACCAGAATCTACAACAAATAATCGTCACCTATACTGGCCAAGAGGTAGGGGCTGGGGCGGCTCTTCTTCAATCAATGCAATGATCTACATTCGTGGCCATGCATATGATTATGATCTTTGGAGACAACAGGGAAATGAAGGATGGTCGTATGACGACGTACTTCCCTATTTTAAAAAAGCTGAGAATTTTAATGGCGACGGTGATGAAGAATTCCATGGTTTTGATGGACCTTTGCACGTAAAAAAATCTGATAGACAAGATGATTTGCTTTTAGAAAAGTTCATTGAAGCAGGTCAACAAGCAGGGTTTCCATATACGAGAGATTTTAATGGGCTAGAGCAAGAAGGTTTTTCTAGATACGAACACACTATTAATGATACTCCCCGAGGACCAAGAAGATGGAGTTCTGCGCGAGCTTATCTTCATCCTGCACTCAACAGAAAAAATTTGAGCAATGAAACCAACGTAACGGTCGATAAATTAATTTTTGATGGCAAGAAAGCCAAAGGCATTGAATACGTTAATGCGAAAGGCGTCAGAACTAAGTGCTTTGTCAACCATGAAGTTATTCTTTCGGCGGGAGCTTTAAGCTCTCCGCAGATTTTAATGCGAAGTGGAATCGGCGATTCAAATGAAATAACCAAACATGGAATCGATATGGTGCATGAACTTAAAGGAGTGGGTAAAAACTTACAAGATCATTATGGTGTAACCTGCTCTTTTTATGCAACAAAGCCGGTAACATTGCACAGATCTGCATCTTGGCTTAAAACCCAAATAGCTGGAATTAAATACTTACTTTTAGGTACTGGAGATGCGGCTTATCCTCCTTGCAGCGGGGGAGCATTTTTTAAATCTAGTCCCGATAAGGATTTGCCAGACACTCAATTACATTATGTTTCCTTCCAAAGTCCTGATCAACACTTTAGGGAAGGTGTAACTTTAGACCATGGTTTTTCCAGCATCGCTTATATTTGCAGGCCGCAAAGCAGAGGATATTTAACTTTAAAAAGTGCAGATGCAGAGGACGAACCGTTGCTTTATCCGAATTATCTGTCTGAAGAAGAGGATGTCATAGATCTTCGAAATGCTTTTAGAGAAACTAGGCGTGTTTTTATGCAGCCGGCATTTGATGAATATCGCGGCGGACCCGCTAAACCTGGCCCGGAAATAAATATCGATGATGATGATGAATTAGACAATTGGATCAGAGAAACTGGTGAGTCTCTATATCATCCAGTAAGCACCTGCAAAATGGGTAGTGATGAAATGAGTGTAGTAGATGACAAGCTCAAAGTTCATGGCATCAAAGGCTTAAGAGTAGTTGACGCATCAATTATGCCCACTTTAATTGCTGGTAATACAAATGCTCCAGCTATCATGATTGCCGAAAAAGCAGCAGATTTGATAAAACAAGCCTCGTTGTCTTAGAAATTATGAGAAGAATAATCACAGGCCATAATGAAAATGGTAAATCAATTATTTCTATTGATGGACCGCCTGCTAGATCAATTGGAGAGGAAGCTGGAGGCCTTTTTGAAATCTGGAATACAGATGGAAAAGGCTTCGACACAAAATCAGACGAAGATCGAGCAGATATTGACATCATGCTATCACCAGTAAAAAGCGGAACTAAATTTAGATATTTCCAAATTAATCCAATTCCAGAAGGAATGCCTCAAGATGTGATTGAAGCAGCTACAGCAGAAGCATTCGAAAAAATCGGTGCGGCACATCATCGTGTTGATACTTCAAGAAATGCTGCAATGCATGAAACAGATACTATTGATTACATCATTCTTTTAAAGGGAGACGTAACCTTGATTCTTGACGAAGAAGAGATTCAATTAAAACCCCATGATGTCGTTGTTCAAAGAAAAACTAATCATGCCTGGGTCAACAATGGCTCAGAACCAGCTTTATTAATTGCTGTGCTAATCGATAGCAGCTTAGTTTAAACGATAGTAAAAAAGCTCTTTTAAAAATAGGTTAAAACATGGATATAGAAGTAACACTTTTTTTTACAACGATACTTTCAATCTTGTTATTAATTCTTTCCGTGAGGGTTTTGGATTTGAGGGGAAGCCCGGTAACAAAATTTATGCATGCTTCGGGAAGACAAATAGATCAGCAGACTCTTCAAAGAGCAATAAGAGGCCATGGAAATCTAATTGAATATGCCCCCTTATTTTTGATTTTAATGTTCATCTTGGAACTAAACGAAGCCTCTGAATTTCTTCTTTATCTGAGTGGATTCATCTTTACCTTGGGTAGACTGATGCATGGTATTGTTTTCGCATTTATGAAGCCAAATCTTTTTATGAGAATAGGAGGCATGGCTTTCACATTCGTTGGTTTTATAAACCTCATTATAATTTCAACATTAAATTTGTTTTAGTTAGAAGCTATCGAGAAATAAGAAATAAGAAATAAGAAATAAGAAATAAAATTTAAAAAAATATAGAAAATAAAATAAGGAGAATCAAATGTTCTTAGCGATGAATAAATTTAAAATAGTTAAAGGCCGAGAAGCTGATTTTGAAAAAATTTGGAAAGAAAGAGATACTCATTTAAAGGGTGTCGATGGATTTCAAGAATTCAATTTATTAAAAGGTAATTCTGTTGATTCCCACACATTATTTGCCTCTCATTCTATTTGGAAATCTAGAGAACATTTTATTAATTGGACAAAATCAGAGGCGTTCAAACTCGCTCATAAAAATGCTGGCAAGCATAGAGATATCTATATAGGTCCGCCAGAACTTGAAACTTTTGAAGCTGTAGTCTGAGATGGAATTTTGGTTCCTAATTAGCGGCGCTACCCTATCTATCTTGGGAGCACTTTTTCACGGCGTTATTGGTCAAAAAAAATATATGGGGAACATTAATTTAAGCGACTTGCCTGACCTTTCTAAATCCCTAAGCCTTGTTTCTTGGCATGTTTTTACAATTTTTCTTGTCATAAGCGGCATAACTTTGATTGTTGCTGCATTTTATGAAAATTTTTATATTGCAACCTATCCGATAATAGGAATTAACCTTTTCGGCGCTTTTTTGTTTATCTTTTTAGGTTTGGGAAAACATAAAATCTTATTAACGTTACCAGGAGCCTACCTTATGGGCGGCACAGCTTTTTTCGCTTGGATGGGGCTTTAAACATATATTGGGCGTGAAAAGTTTGTAGAAGATAACGTTATCGAATAAAGTTACATTAAATAATAGAATCATGAGGATAAATCAAGAGCTTTCTGACAAATACGCGATAGGCATTTCGCTATTATGTTCTTTTAATTGTCTATTTCTTCCTTCGATTCTTATCTTGTCTTCAAGTTATTTAGCTGCACAAATAGATACTGAACTTGTTCATGGCCTCATTTTACTCATTGCTATTCCTTTAAGTATTTTTGCGCTTTCGTTAGGCTTAAAAAATCATAATGAAAAATCTTTTTTCTTCCTAGGCTTGTTTGGCTTGGCTTTGATGGCAGGGGGATTTTTCTTCGGCAGTGTAGTGGGCGAATTTGGAGAGAAATTTCTTACTTTTTTTGGTTCTTTAGTGGTCGTATTTGCACACTATAAAAACTATAAAGCTTGTCGAGATCAAGATTGCGATTGTCACGATAAAACAGCTATTTAAAAATATTTTGAAAAATTTTTTAATTTTATATTTCATTCTTCTGTCTTCTTTTGGATTTGGTGATCCTCTTTCTGATGCTGTACAAAGCACAGAACGAGATACCAACAATGTTCTAAGAGATATCCATCGTAACCCTTATGAAACTTTGTCCTTTTTTGAAATAAAGCCTTCTATGACTGTGATTGAATTATCACCTGGAGGCGGTTGGTATACGGAAATCCTAGCAAATTATCTAAATAAATCTGGAAACTTAATTGCTGCTCATTTTGACAAAAATTCTTCCAATACTTATTTAAAAAATAGCAGGAATAATTTTGAAAAAAAGATGGATTCTAAAAAGATTTACAAAAAAGTTAAAATCGTAGATTTAAATTCCAATCTTGCAGCGCCAGAAACTGTAGATGCCGTTCTAACTTTTAGAAACCTTCATAACTGGCTTGGTTCTACGATGGATGAAATTTTTATGAATTCATATAAGTCTTTAAAGCCAGGCGGTATTTTTGGCGTTGTTGAACACAGAGCTGCTTCTGGAACATCTTTTGAAGCAATGAAAAAAAGCGGCTACGTAACAGAAGAACATGCTATAAAAATTGCCAAAAAACATGGCTTTGAGCTTGTTAAAAAGTCAGAGATAAATTCAAATGCACGAGACAGTAAAAATTATCCCAAAGGCGTTTGGACTTTGCCACCTAGCCTTAGAATGAAGGACGTAAATAAAGAAAAGTACCTAAATATTGGTGAAAGTGACAGAATGACTTTATTATTTAGAAAAGTTTTATAATTAAGAAAGACCTTAAAATATGACAGAGTTTCAAGCAAGCGCATTAAACGCAACAAAAAGAATCTTAGGCGGCTCAAGTCTGGTTTTAGCAATTGTTTACACAGTAGGACATATTTTTATTGCTATTATTTGTGTGCGTCTTATTACTGGAGCTTCTTTGGAACTTGCGGCGGTAGATGCCTTAGTTGAGCCAATAATAAATGGCTTCTGGTTTTATCTTTTACATTCCACTTGGAAAAAATTTCAAAAATAATTCTTTTGTTTAGAGAGTTTTGGATTGAAATTTTAAAAAATAAATTTAATATTTAATAATGCTTAAACAAGAACAAAATCGTCTTTTGAAAGGTTTGTTGAAACATTTGGATGCTAAGACAAATGTGGATGCGGGCGGGATAATGAAAACACCTGCAGAAACTTACACTTCCGAAGACCGATTTGAAACTGAGTGGAAAACTTTTTTTCAAGATCATCCTCAAATCATTGGTATGTCAGGAGATTTAGCGGAGGCAAACAGTTTTTTTACTGTAAATGATTTTGGGTCTTCAATAATTGCAACTAGAGACCCCGCAGGGAAATTTAAAGCTTATGCAAATGTATGTTCTCATCGAGGAGCTGAAATAGAGCAAGAAAAAAGAGGTGTTAAATCTAAATTTTCTTGTCCTTTTCATGGCTGGACTTTTAATAATCAAGGATCTTTGGTTGGCTACCCTCAAAGCAAGCAATTTGGAGAAATAGATAAGGATTGTTATGGCTTAACCGAATTACCTTGTATAGAAAAGTATGGTTTTTTATGGGTTCATCCAAATTCTAAAAGCGAAATAAGTTTGAAGGAATTACTTGGCGATAAACTTGAAGAAGAATTTTCAGCTTGGGATTTCGACAAACTCATTTTTTCCAATGAGGAAGAGTATCAAACAGACATGAATTGGAAGCTGGCAATAGACACCTTTGGCGAAACCTATCATTTTTCTGTTTTACATAAAGATTCCCTTTTTCAGTCTTTCCATGGCAATTGCCAAATGTTCGATAGTTTTAAAAAAAATGGAAGATTAATTTTATGTAAAAGAGATATAGACGAAATGCGAAAACTTCCCGAAAAAGATTGGAAAATTTGTACTGGCACCTTGCCGGTCTATTATTTGTTCCCCAATATTATTTTTATGCCAACTCCAGAAGGAGCATTCCTAGTTAGAGAATATCCATTAGAAAACTCACCGCATAAAAGTGTATCTAAAATCTCTTTTTATTTTTATCCAGAAGCGTTGGAAGCTGCAAACAAAATGGGCGTATCTCCAGAAACAGGTCTAAATCCATTAGAAGAGTTATACAGTGCTTTCGGAAGCGTCATAAGAGATGAAGATTATGTGGTCGCTGCATCCTCTCACAAAGGTCTTAAATCGGGAAATCTCGATTTCTTAACATTTGGTCGAAATGAACCGGCTTTGCATCATTATCACAACACTTACAGAGAAGCTTTAGGCCTTCAAAAACTTCCGCTCATTTAATTTCTAAAAATGATTGATCTTTACTATGCCCCAACTCCTAACGGGTGGAAAATCTCTATTATGCTTGAAGAGTGTGAGATGGATTACAAAGTCATTCTTGTTAATCTTGGAAAAGGCGATCAATTTAAGCCTGAATTTCTTAAAATAAGCCCGAATAATAGAATGCCAGTAATTGTAGATCATGAAAACATAGTCGAAAAAGAGCCCATGAGCGTTTTCGAATCAGGAGCGATTTTAATGTATTTGGGAGAGAAGGCCGGTAAGTTCTTTCCACAATCATCTCCCGAAAAGGAAAAAGTTTTAGAATGGTTATTCTGGCAAGTCGGAGGCTTAGGACCAATGGCAGGTCAAGTGAGTCACTTTGTAAATTACGCACCAAACTTTCCAGGAGATCACTCTTATTCTGAAAAACGCTATAAAAATGAATACGATCGCTTATTAGGAGTAATGGATAGAGTCCTAGAAGAAAGAGAGTATCTTGCTGGAGATTACTCTATTGCTGATATGGCTTCTTTTCCCTGGGTAACTGCTTATAAAAGATACGAAGTAAATTTAGATGTTTTTTCTAATGTAAGGCGTTGGTTTGATGCTATCAAAGTTAGGCCAGCGGTAAGAAAGGGTATGGACGTCGGTAAAGCAGCAAGAAGTTTCGGAGAAGGCATTTCCAAGGATAGTTTAAAAACCATGTTCAAACAGGATGCAAAAAGTATCTCTGAAATGGCAAAGAAAAAAGAAAACGAATAACTAAGTTTTTATAATTGCTCTTCAATAAGCTGAATTCTGTCATTACCAAAATACATATCATCTTCATTGAGAAAGAAAGTAGGTGAGCCAAAACCGCCTCTATCCATCAGCTCTTGAGTATTTTCAATTAGTTTTGATTTGGTTTCAGGTTTAACAATAAATTCCAGAAATTTATTTGCCTCAACAGAAAGATCTTCAACAATTTTTGAAAGACATGCATCGCTTGATATGTCATACCCCAAAGTCCAATAAGCTTCAAAAACTTTTTCTAAATATTTCTCTAGATTCGAGTCATCATCAAGGAAATAAAAAGCTCCCCTCATTGCTTTGACACTATTAATAGGAAAAATTTTAGGCCAATTTATAGTGATGCCTCTTAAGCAAGCCCAATCTTCCATATCCTTTTGAGAATAATCTAATTTTTCTTTAACAGGATTTTTTCTGCTTTCATAGACGCTCGGATTAATTGAATTAAAAATTCCACCAACCAGAATGGGTTTCCAGATTATCTTAAAATCTTTCCTTTCTCTTAGTTTAAGAATTCCTCTGAAAGATAAATAAGTCCACGGGCTGCTACAGTCTAAATAGTACTCAATTTCTTTCATTATTAATTCAATAGTTTTTTTAAAGCTTATTCAATAAAGAAAACTATTCTAATCACATTTAAAAGAAAAGGCAGGCTAATTCTCTCTTTAAATCTCCAAGATATGTATAATTGCCAGCCGATGTCAGCATTAAGATACGTTTCTTTTATTCTTGGAATAGGCTTCTTGTCTTTAGGTCTAATCTTTAACATCTTAAGTAGCTTTTTTTACTTAGATTTTTCTTCTGGCGCACAAAATTTCATCTTAATGTCTGTGGGGGTTATATTTTTTTGGCTTTCTCTAGAGAAGGTCCATCCAGAAGGTTATAAATTTTTTCTGATTTTCTTAAGCTTATCTTTGACTGTAGGAATTTTTTTTAAAACTCTTGGAATTATTGGATTCCTTATAACGATTTTTGTTCTTTGGTTTTTTAGAGACCCTGAAAGAAATATTCCATTAAATAGTAATAATATTATTTCACCTGCAGATGGCGTGATCTGTAAAATAGAAAAAAGTAGAAGCCCTGTAGAAGCCAACATTCAAAGTGAATTTTTAAAAATTTCAGTCTTTATGAACGTCTTCAATGTTCACGTGAATAGAGCTCCAGTGGCAGGAAAAATTAAAGAAATAATTTATGTCCCTGGAAAATTTTTCAATGCAAGTTTAGATAAGGCAAGCGAGCACAACGAAAGAAATATATTAATTTTTGAGAACGATAAGAACGAAGAGATAATCGCTGTCCAAATAGCAGGATTAATAGCAAGAAGAATTCTTTCTTTTGTAAACCGTTTAGATACTTTAAAGATAGGGGAACGATTTGGACTAATCAGGTTCGGTTATAGAGTAGATGTTTATGTGCCAACTTCATATCAACCTAAAGTTAAGTTAGGAGAAAAAGTTATAGCTGGAGAAACCATAATTGCAATTTAGATGTTATGTCAGAAAGAAGTATTAAAAACTTTATACCTAATTTAATAACTCTTACGGGATTATGTTTTGGTTTAAGCTCAATAAGATTTTCTTTTTTAGATGATTTTAAAGCTGCATTGGTCTGCATTTTAATTGCAGCCATATGCGATGTCCTCGATGGACTTTTCTCTAGATTGTTAAAATCGCAATCCGATTTAGGTGCTGAACTGGACTCCCTAGCAGATTTTTTAAGTTTTGGAGTTGCTCCGGGATTTTTAATTTATTTTGGAATTTTAGAAACATTAGAAATATGGGGATATCTTGCTGTAACCGCCTTTATTGTTTTTGCTTGTTTGAGGTTAGCTATATTTAATTTAAATCTGCCTCCTTCAGAAGATGCGAAAAAAAGAGGCTATTTTTTGGGTATTCCTACTCCTGCTGGTGCAGGATTAATCTTATTGCCGTTAATACATTCATTTTTAGACTTTAATTGGGGGTTAGAAAATCCTAAGTTAGTTGCTATTTATATTGGAGTTGTTGGCTTATTGATGGTGAGCAAAGTTCCAACATTCTCAGTAAAAGAATTTAATTTAAATATTAATAGGAAATTTTTTCTAAGATTTTTTGTAGGTTTTGCAATCATAGTGATGTTAATGATTAACTTTCTCTGGCAATTTCTATCAGTTGTTGGCGTTCTCTACATTTTTGGAATACCTGTAGCAGTATTTATTTATCGTAAAAATTTACAAAATAAATCTAATATATAGTTTAGCTTAAAGTTTTAGCAGCAATCTGATTCCTTTTTTTATCAAGGCGCTCTTTCTTTTTTGTTTTGTCATTAACTTTTCCAACTAGTTGCCCACAGGCCGCCATAATATCTTCTCCTCTTGTCGTCCTAACCGTGGTTATAAAACCTTCTTTTTGCATAATTTTTTTGAAAGTTTGTACTCTCATATTAGAAGGTCTTTTATAAGTTGAACCAGGGAAGGGGTTAAAGGGAATTAAATTAATTTTGCTAGGAATATTTTTTAAAACCTTTGCTAATTCCTTAGCATTTTCTAAAGAATCGTTCACCTTATTGATTAATATATATTCAATAGTCGTTTTTCTTTGATCGCCACATTTATCAACATACCTTTCTACAGCCTCTAGAAGATCTTTGATTGGGTATTTTTTATTTATGGGTACAAGTTCATTTCTGAGTCCATCATTGGGAGCATGAAGCGAAATTGTTAGAGCAGCATCTGTAACTTCAGACAGTTTATCTATCATTGGAACCAACCCTGAAGTACTTAATGTAACCTTCCTTTTCGAAAGTCCATAAGCTTTATCATCCATCATCAAGTTCATTGCGCCTGTTACTGCATCAAAGTTGAGCAAAGGCTCGCCCATACCCATCATTACGATATTAGTTACATTTTTTGAACCATGATCTCGAGGCAAACCAAAAGAATTCTCAGCTACCCAAACTTGACCAATTATTTCAGCCTGAGAAAGATTTCTTGAAAAACCTTGTTTGCCAGTAGCGCAAAAGCTGCAATCGACAGCACAACCAACCTGTGAGGAAACACATAAAGTTGCTCTTTTGCCTTCAGGTATTAAAACCATTTCTACTAAGTCTCCTTCGCCGACGTTCAAAACCCATTTTCGCGTTCCATCTTTTGAATCTTTTTCGTAAACGATTTCAGGAGCTTTAATCTCAGAAATACCAGTAAGCATGTTCTGGAGCTCCTTAGAAAGATTTGTCATTTTTGAAAAGTCTGAAATCCCTTTTTGATGAATCCACTGGAAAACTTGTTTAGCTCTGTAAGGTTTTTCTCCTATCGAAATAAAAAAATCTTCCATGTTGGTTAAGGACATGCCCAGTAGATTATTTTTCATTTTAAAGATTAAAAAGATTTTTAATTGGTTGGTTGTTTTTTAAATTGTTAACGTTTTCGAGAAACAAATTAAAAGATCTTGGCAAAGACATTAGTGAGTGAGCTGAATCGTGAGCAGAAATAAAACAATTGTTTGCTTCCCAAAGAGGTGAAGATTTCTCAAGGGGTTCTTGTTTAGTTGTATCTAAAGATGCTGCTGAAATTTCTCCAGAATTTAAAGCTTCAGCCAAATCTTCCTCTTTGATAGCGCTGCCGCGACCAACATTGATTAACATGCCTTGGGGATTCATTTTTTTTAATACTTCCTTATCGATGACATTTCTAGTTTCCACGCTATCTGGAAGAGCCATTACAAGAAAGTCAGCCAGTGGCAAAAGACTTAAAAATTCACTGGGTGTTTTTATTTCATCAGCAAAATCACAGTCCTCTGGATTTCTTCTAATACCAAAAACATTCATTCCAAATGCTTTTGCTATCTTTGCGACTTCCTTACCAATCCCTCCGTACCCATAAATGATCAAATTCTTTCCGGTTAATTCGCCATCTCCACCATTTGGCATCCAATGTTTTTCTTTTTGTAAATCTATGTGAAGATCAATTCTTTTATTCCAACGAAGCATTTGTGAAAAGACATAATGAGCAATAGGT
>VMHT01140687.1_pt1 | contig 13099 bp, 13 predicted proteins | sample 4693611 | NCBI WGS metagenome assembly VMHT01 (sample SAMN12280063, study PRJNA550983) | marine metagenome | isolation source: seawater sampled from same location over 5 years 0.02-0.2 micron viral filtrate | place: USA: collected off the coast of southern California halfway between the port... ... | reverse complement strand
TTTCGCCTAAATTAAAACACTTTTTACTCAGCAATAAGACAATTTTTAAGTCTATTTAATTAATCATAGTCCAGTTTGAAGTTTATCCCATTCTCCCTCTTCAAACTGGACAGACTAACACATACCAAAATTGAAATTTTCAACTACTTTCTGTTAAATGTTAGATTATTTAAGTACAAAAAATTTTAAGCATGTTCACGATCACTATCTTTTCTGGATAAAAATTTTTTTTCTTACATTGGTTATATTTGGTTTAATTACATCTTTATTTGTTTCACCAGCTGATTATCTGCAAGGCGATACTGTAAGGATCATGTATGTTCATGTTCCTGCATCGTGGTTAGCTTTGCAAATTTTTGCAGTAATGAGCATTTGTAGTTTTATTACTTTGATTTTTAAAACAAGAGTATTCACTTTAATTGCTAAAAGTGTAGCGCCAATTGGCTTTACCTTTTCTTTAATTTCACTTTTTACAGGCTCTATATGGGGTCAACCTACTTGGGGAACTTTCTGGACCTGGGATGCAAGATTAACATCTATGTTAGTTTTGGTTATATTTTATATTATTTATATAATTATTTGGAAAATTATTCCAAAATTTAACTTAGCTGAAAAATTAACATCGATAGTATCACTCATTGGATTAGCAAATTTACCAATAATAAAGTTTTCTGTTGAATGGTGGAATACTCTTCATCAACCATCAACAATAAAGCTGACAGAAAGTTCTACAATACATTCAACAATGCTCACACCTTTATTAATAATGTTTTTTGCTTTTCTAATTTTTTCAATAATAATTTTTCTAATCAGATTTAAATTAGAGAGTTTAAATTTAAAAATTAATTCAAATAGATGAACAGTAACGTCAAGAAGAGGTTGTATTTTTTTTTAGTATCAATTATTACAACTCTTGTTATTGGAAAATTTGTTTTTGATTCATTAAAAATTAATTCCGTATATTTTTTTTCCCCAACAGATTTAAAAAATATAAATGAAATTCCAAATGGATTAATACGTGTGGGGGGTATGATTAAAATTAAGTCTTTAAGCAAAAAGGGCAATCAATACTCATTTATAGTCACTGATTTTAAAAACGAGATTATGGTAAATTATACTGGCATAAAACCAAATTTATTTGAGGAGGGACAGGGAGCAGTCGTTGAAGGTAAGCTTAATACTAGGACTAATTTAGTTGCAACAAAAATTTTAGCTAAACATGATGAAAACTACATGCCCAAAGAAGTTGCAGACGCTTTAAAAAAAACAGGAAATTGGAAAAAAAATTATGGCAAGTAATGTTGCAAATATAATATTAATTTTAAGTATTTTTTTTTCATTTTTAAGTAATTTATCATTCTTAAAAAAAAAAACTCAATTATCTATTCAATTATTTAATTTTTCATCATTTTTAGTAATAATTTCTTTTTTACTACTGATATTTTATTTTTCTTCATCAAACTTTAGTATTTCAGCTGTTTATGAAAATTCCCACACTCTAAAACCTTTTTTCTATAAACTCTCTGGTACCTGGGGTAATCATGAGGGAAGTTTATTACTTTTTATCCTAATAGTAGGATTATACGGGACTTTATTTTCATATATTTATAATGGGAATATAAAATTTAAATCCTGGGTAATTTTTTTTCAAAATAATATTTATTTGATTTTCTTAATTTTCTTAATCGTGAAATCTAACCCCTTTGATTTAATTGTTCCAACACCAAATGAAGGACTTGGTTTAAATCCCATTTTGCAAGATCCTTTACTAGTTGTTCATCCTCCATTTTTATATTTAGGATATGTCGGGTTTTCTTTAACTTTAAGTCTAGTTTTGGCCGCTATAATCACTAAACAACTTGATAGCACATGGGCTAAAATTTCTTGGCCATGGGTCGTTATATCATGGGTATTTTTAACGATTGGAATAAGCCTAGGATCTATTTGGGCTTACTATGAATTAGGTTGGGGTGGATATTGGTTTTGGGATCCTGTCGAAAATGCATCTTTGATGCCTTGGCTTGCTAGTACTGCACTAATTCATTCTTTACTTGTTTTAAAAATAAAAAACAAAATGCAAAATTGGACTGCCCTATTAGCTATTATGACCTTCTCTTTGAGTTTATTGGGAACTTTCCTAGTAAGATCTGGCATATTAAATTCTGTACATGCATTTGCAAATGATCCAGATAGAGGCGTATTTATATTGGTAATCATATTTTTCATTACTACTGCATCTCTATTGATTTATATATTTTGCTCATCAAATACGTCAAATAATAAAATTTCTTTTTTTTCAAAAGAGAATTTTTTAAATATTAATAATTTGTTTCTACTTTTTTTTCTTTTTATAATTCTACTTGGTACTATCTATCCAATAATTTTCTCTGCTTTTGGTGAAACAATATCAATTGGTCCGGATTACTATAATACTATTTTAGCTCCTTTTATTTTTATATTTTTGATCGCGATGACTATTGGTCCCATTTTGAAATGGTCTCGAAATATAGGATTAAAAGACATATATTTTTTATGTGTTATTTTTTTTACAGCATTGATAATTTCTTTTCTAATTATTTTTTTTACTAAACGTAATGAATTAACATTATATTTGGGGCTAGCCTCTTCTCTAGTTTTGATATTGACCATTTTATTCGAGATTTATAAAATTAGGTATAAAATAAACACTATCAATTTTTCAAGACTATGTTCACATTTGGGAGTTGGAGTTTTTATTTTATCTGTATTTTTGAATTCGTATTTTTCAAAAACTAAAGATTTTGAAATACAGACTGGGGAAATAAAACAATTTGATAATCTTTCTTTAAATTTAGCTAACACAAATATATATAAAATTAATAATTATCTTGAAATGAAGACTGATTTCGAAATTGTGGATGGTGATAAAATATTTACACTTAAACCATCAATAAGAAGATATTTTCAACCAAATCAGATTACGTCAGAGACAAGTATTAAACCAACATTATTATCAAATCATTATTTGGTAATTAATTTTCCAGATTTAAATAGCAAAGTTATTGGAGCAAGATATTACTACAATTTTTTTATACATGGAATCTGGTTTGGATTATTGTTAATTATTTTTGGAGGAATTTTAAGTGTATTTAAAAAAAGAATTTAAGATATTTATTTTATTAATTTTTTTTGGACTTCTATTTTTTCTTTTTTATTATTCACTGTATAAAACTAAAGATTTTGAGCCCAAAGTTATGATTGGAAAGCAATTCCCAAATCTTACTGAAGAAAGTTTATTTAATAATGAAATTTTAAATATTAGGCATATTTCTGATAATGATTTATTTGTTGTGAATATTTTTGCATCTTGGTGTGCGCCCTGTAAAGTAGAGCATCCATTTTTAATGAAGTTAAAAAATAAAAATATTTTAATTATTGGTATTAATTATAAAGATACAAAGGATAATGCTAAGAAATTTTTAAGAAAATTTAAAAACCCTTATCAAGAAGTTTTATTGGATTATAAAGGTGAGCTATCTATTAATCTAGGTGCATACGGAGTACCAGAAACATATTTAGTAGATAAAAATTTTAAAATCATTGATAAACAGATTGGACCAATTAATAATGATTTTGTGGAAAAAGTATTGAACTTAAGATGAAATATTTTTTAGTATTTTATTTCATTTTAATAAATATTGTAGGTGCAAATGAAGTTGAAACAAGAACAGCAACTATTTCAAAAAATCTTCGTTGTCTAGTTTGTGATGGACAATCAGTTTATGAATCTAACTCAGATTTTGCAAGAGACATAAAGAATTACGTAAAAAAAGAAATAGTGAAAAATAGAACAGACAAAGAAATATACGACTTCTTAATATCTAAGTATGGCGACTCTATTATTTTTAATCCATTACTCACTTTAAAAAATATTATGTTATGGCTTGCACCAGCTATATTTTTTATAATAGGTATTTTTATTATTACGAGGAGATTAAATGTCACGAAGTAACTGTTGTCACAAATTTATTGAAAAAAAAGTTGATCTAGAGCAGAAAAAAAGAAAAGTCTGTAAGAGATGTGGTTTTGTAGATTATAAAAACCCGAAAATCGTAACAGGTGCACTGGTAATTAAAAATAAAAAAATCCTGTTATGTAAAAGAGCAATATCCCCCAGTTATGGTAAATGGACGTTCCCATCAGGTTACCTAGATGAAAGTGAAACGCCAGAAGAGGGAGCAATTAGAGAAGCCAAGGAAGAAGTTAACATAAAAATTAAACTTCAAAAGTTATTAATCGTATTTACAGCTAGAAAAAAAAATTTAATTCAATTTGTATTTTTAGCTAAGCATTTAAATAAAACTTTTAAACCAGGTATTGAGACTTTAGAAGCAAGGTATTTCGATTACAAAGAAATTCCATGGAAAACACTTGCTTTCCCAAGTGTATCATTTTTACTAAAAAGAGTTAACAAACTACCGAAACATTTACCAATTTTTCACACATTTTATAAAGATTAACTCTTTCAAATATTAAATTATTGATATAATTAGTTCTTTATGAAAAAAATTGTACTAGTTTTTATAATAAGTTGTTTAGCTTCCTCATCTTATGCTCGAGGTCTAGCTATGTCATCTGGTATTTTAGATTATAGCGATGGGGAAAAAAGATCTGGATTTGTAGAAGCAACGTACACTTTTAAAAATACTGACGACGAAAATTTTTTTGGAAAATTTACTCCTATTACTGGTGCAATGATAACACAAGAAAACGCAGTTATGGTATACTCAGGTTTTCAAGGTAACTTTTCAATTGGAAATTTTATTATTAGTCCAAGTTTTTCACCAGGTTACTATGAAAGTGGGAAAGGAAAAGATTTAGGGTCATATTTAGAATTTAAGACACAAATCAACTTAGGCTGGAACTTTGGAAATAGTTCTAATGCTGGTTTATCTTATAGCCATATATCTAATGCTGATGTAGGTATTAGAAACCCTGGTGCTAACAATTTAGCATTCACTTTTTTTAAACAATATTAACATTCAAGAATGAGATTAAGCGATTGTCACAATATCGACGATTTCCGCAAGCTTGCAAAGAAGAAATTACCATCTCCTATTTTTCATTATATTGATGGTGGTGCTGATGATGAAACAACTTTAAAAAGAAATACAGAGTCATTTAATAAATGTGATCTAATCCCAAATGTTTTAACAGATGTAAGTAATATTGATACCTCTACAACCGTGTTAGGTCAAAAAATAGATTTACCACTATTTTTGTCGCCAACGGCTATGCATCAACTCTATCATCATGATGGTGAAAGAGCATCAGCAATCGCTGCAGAAAAAAATGGTACTTTTTTTAGTTTATCTACTATGGGCACTAAAAGTATCGAAGAAATTTCAAATATTTCAGGCGGTCCAAAAATTTTTCAACTTTATATTCATAAAGATCAGGGTTTAACTGATAATTTAATTGAAAGGTGTCAACGCTCAGGGTTTAAGGCAATGTGCCTTACCGTTGATACTGTAGTTGCCGGCAATAGAGAAAGAGATCACAGAACTGGTTTTACAACACCCCCCAAGTTAACGTTTGAAAGTCTAATAAGTTTTGTCACCCACCCTATGTGGAGTTTTAATTATTTATTGGGTCCTAAATTCAATTTAGCTAACATTTCACACTTAACAAAAAAAGGGTCAAGTATTGAAAGTTCAGTAATGGATTATATTAATTCTCAATTTGATACCACGATGAATTGGAAGCATGCAGAGTATGTTGCAAAAAAATGGAATGGTCCATTCGCTCTAAAAGGTGTTATGTCTGTTGAAGATGCAAAAAAAGCAATTGATATTGGCGCTACTGCTATTATGGTTTCTAATCATGGGGGAAGGCAATTAGATGGGTCGCGTGCTCCATTCGATCAACTCGAAACTTTAGTAGATGCGGTCGGCGATAAGATAGAGATTATTCTTGATGGCGGCATTAGAAGAGGAACGCATGTGCTCAAAGCCTTAGCATTAGGTGCAAAAGCTTGTTCCATGGGAAAAGCGTATTTGTATGCACTTGGTGCAGGTGGGCAATTGGGTGTAGAGCTTGTACTAGAAAAGATGAAAAATGAGATTGTGCGTGGAATGACTTTAATGGGTACAAGACGAATTGATGAGCTTACAAAAGACAAAATTGTATATCGATAATGAAAATTGCAGATAACTATTTCAGATTGGGAACTGAAAATGCCTTTGTAATTTTAGCAAAAGCTAAAAAATTAGAAAGCGAAGGAAAAGAAATTATAAATTTAGGTATTGGGCAACCAGACTTCCCAACTCCTAAACATATTGTGGAGTCAGCAAAAAAAGCATTAGACGAAGGTTATCACGGATATACACCTGCAAACGGAACATTGGAATTGAGAGAAGGTGTTAGTAGACATATAAAAAAAACGTATGGAGCAGAAGTTCACTCTGATAGAGTGTTTATTGCTCCCGGTGGTAAACCATCAATATTCTTTGCTATCATGATGTTTGGACAACCAGGTACTGAAATTATTTATCCTGAACCAGGGTTTCCAATTTATGAGTCAGTAATTAATTATAGCGGAGCAAAAGCCGTTCCGATGTATCTTTCAGAAAAAAAAAACTTTTCATTCAATGCGGATGAAGTCTTAGATTTGATAAATGAAAAAACAAGATTACTCATTATTAATAATCCTCAAAATCCTACTGGTGGGCTGATTGAAAAAAGTGAGATTAATAAATTAGTAAATGGATTAAAAAAATTTCCTCAAGTTGTAATATTCAGTGATGAAATTTATTCTAGACAAATCTATGATGGTAAAAGTATGCCATCTTTTTTCTATTATCCAGAATTATATAATCGGCTAATAGTAATGGATGGTTGGAGCAAAACATATGCAATGACAGGTTGGCGACTTGGTTGGAGTGTTTGGCCGAAAAATTTAATTGAAAAAGTAACTAAAATGGCAATCAATAGCTATTCGTGTGTTTCGTCTGCTAATCAAGTTGCTGCTTTAACTGCACTCGAAGGTCCTCATGAATTTTTAAATGATATGATGAAAAAATTTGACAAGAGAAGAAACCTTATCGTCGATGGCTTAAATAGTTTACCGGGTATTAAATGCAATAAACCTGGAGGAGCGTTTTACGTTTTCCCAAATATCAGCGAAACTGGCATGACTGGCGACGTTTTTTCAGAAAAGTGTTTATTTGACGCTGGTGTGGCCATAGTTCCAGGTACTAGTTTTGGCCAATCTTGCTCAAATTTCGCAAGATTTAGTTTTGCAAATTCATACGAAAATATTGAAAAAGCATTGGAGAAAATTAAAAAAATTCTCTAATATGTAGTTTATGCCGTTAACTTTACCAGAACCTGACATTAGTGTAATTAAAAATAAAAAACAAATTGTTAACGATATCAAAAATATTACTGCCAACATAATTCATTCCGATGATGAAATAAAACCATATGAAACAGATGGCCTTTCAGTTTACAGGCAAAAACCAATTGCAGTAATTTTACCGGAAACAACAAAGGAAGTTTCTAAAATACTAAAATATTGCTACGAGAATAAAATAAAAGTTGTGCCTAGAGGTGCTGGAACAGGATTGTCAGGTGGCTCTATACCTCTGGCAGATTGTGTTTTGCTTGGCATGGGCAAGTTTAATAAAATTCTAGAGACAGATTTTGATAACCGCTGTGTAGTTGCTCAGCCATGTGTGACTAATTTGGCAATTACAGATTCTGTTCAGCACAAGAATTATTATTATGCCCCCGATCCTTCGAGTCAATTAGCTTGCTCTATCGGTGGCAATGTTGCTGAGAATTCTGGAGGCGTACATTCTTTGAAATATGGAACTACTACTAATAATTTAATGGGAGCAGAAATAGTCTTAATGGATGGTACGGTTTTAAAACTTGGGGGAAAACATTTAGATTCTGAAGGCTATGACATGCTTGGTTTAATCACCGGTTCAGAAGGTCTATTAGGAGTTGTTACAGAAGTTACTGTTAGAATTTTAAAAAAACCAGAGTCAGTAAGGGCTGTGCTTATCGGTTTTCAAAGTATAGAGGACTCAGGTAATTGTGTTGCTGACATAATTGCCAAAGGCATTGTTCCAGCAGGGATGGAAATAATGGATAAGCCATTAATTATTGCAACAGACAACTATGCAAAAGCTGGCTACCCAAGAGATGTTGAAGCTTTATTAATTGTTGAACTTGACGGTACCACAAGTGAAGTTGATACTTTAATTAATAAAGTTTTGGATATAGCAAAGATGAATAAGGCTTCGTACAATCGCGCAAGTAATAGTGATGAAGAAAGATTAAGATTTTGGAAAGGACGTAAAGCTGCCTTTACTGCATGTGGAGTTTTATCACCAGATTATATTTGTATGGATGGTTCAATACCTAGAAATAAATTAGCAAATGTTTTGGGATATATAAATAAGCTCTCAAAAAAATATCAGCTCGATGTTGCAAACTGTTTTCATGCAGGAGATGGAAATTTGCACCCTTTGATTATGTTTGACTCCAATGATCCGGTTGAAATGAAGAAAGCTGAAGATTTTGGGGCAGATATTTTAAAATATTGTGTAAAAGTTGGAGGGGTTTTATCAGGAGAACATGGAATTGGTGTTGAAAAAAGAGAATTGATGTGTGAAATGTTTAACGATAACGACATTCAACAACAATTAAATATTAAAAATGCATTTGATAAAAAAAATCTTTTAAACCCAGGTAAAGTTTTTCCTATATTGCATCGTTGTGCAGAAGGTGGCAGGATGCATATACACAAAGGTAAAGATAAGTTTCCTGACTTACCAAGGTTTTAATGTCCGGACTTTTTTCTGCTAAGTCTGAGCAAGAAGTGTCTGATTTTATCTTTGAAAGTTATAATAATAATAATCCATTAGAATTAGTTGGCTATAACTCAAAAAAAATAGGTAGAATTATTCAAGCATCACAGACTTTGAGTATGGAGTCAATGTCTGGGATTTTAGAGTATTTTCCAGAAGAACTTTATATTAAAGTTTTACCAGGAACATCAATAAATGAAATTGAGTCTGCGCTCAAAGAAAAAAACCAATTTTTGGGATTTGAGCCCAATGATTTAGGACATATATACTCTGGCAAGTCAAACCCGGGATCTGTTGGTGGAGTAGTTGCATGTAATTTGTCTGGGCCAGGTAGATTTAGAAATGGGGCTTTGAGAGATCATATTCTTGGTTTCAAAGCTGTTAATGGTTCAGGTGCAAAAATAAAATCTGGTGGCACAGTTGTAAAAAATGTTACAGGTTATGATTTAAGTAAAGTTATAAGTGGATCTTATGGGACCCTGTGTGCTGTTACAGAAATTAATTTAAAAGTGACTCCAATACCTGAACATGAAGAAACTTTTTTGATAAATAATATTAGTCACATAGAAGCGTTAGAGATTTTTCAAATAGCGCTAGACTCATCCCTAGAAATATCCGGAGCATGCTTTTTTCCGCATGAGAACGTTTCATTCTTTACTTTGAATGATGTTAAAAAAGACTCATCAGCATTAGGATTGAGAGTACAGGGTCCCAAATCTTCAGTAGCTGAAAGAATGCAAAGTTTAAAAAAAATTTTTAAAAATAGATCCACTATAATATTAGACATGTATCAAACATCAATCTTTTGGAGAGAAATCAAAAATTTAGAGGGTTATGCAAATACGAGCGAATATATTTGTAAAATATCTTTACCGATTACAAACATGAGAAATTTTTTAAATTATTTTGAAAATATAGATTACAAATATTTTCTTGATTGGGGTGGAAATATTGCTTGGTGTTTATTATCAAGCCCTAAGGACATTGATCACATGAGAATATTTTGCCTTAAGCATGATGGGCATTTAACTGTGTTAAGAGCTGATGATAATTTTAGAAAAAGCGATGATTTTTTAACTAACTCAGATTCTCAGTTAAGAATGTTATCTAAAAAGTTAAAAGAAAGTTTTGACCCCAAAGGTATACTAAACTCAAATAAAATGTATGCAGGTATATAATGCAAACAAATTTTAAAAAAAATCAGCTTTTAGACCCTGAAATAGAAAATTCAGAAAAAATATTTAGGAAATGTGTACATTGTGGAATGTGTAATGCAACTTGTCCAACTTACAAAATATTAGGTGATGAGTTGGATGGTCCGAGGGGAAGAATATATATGATTAAAGATATGTTAGAAAATAACAAGCCAGCGAGTAAAAAAATTGTGAAACACATTGATAGATGCTTGTCTTGTTATGCTTGTTTGACAACTTGTCCGTCTGGTGTTGACTACATGCATCTTATTGATCATGGCAGGAATCATATAGAAAGAACTTATAATAGACCTATTTTTGAAAGACTTCTTAGAGCAATGCTGGCGTATGTTTTGCCAAAACCAAAATTATTTAAATTTTTGTCTAAAATTGTTTCATTCACAAAACCATTACATTTTTTATTGCCAAAAAAAATTAAACAAATTATCTCTTACATACCTAAAAATTTTTCGTCTTCACAATTTCCTAACAATTTAGTTTTTAAGCCAAGCAAGAAGTCTATTTCTAAAGTTGCATTGTTAACAGGCTGTGTACAAAAAGCTATATCACCGAATATAAACGATGCTTCAATAAATGTACTTCTACGACATGGTATAGAGGTTCATATTTTAAAAGAAGTAAAATGCTGTGGGTCTTTAACTCATCATTTAGGTAAAGAAAATATTTCACATAAATATTTTATCGAAAATATTAATGCTTGGTACAGTTTATATGAAAAACATAAAATTGATGCAATTTTAGTTAATACTTCTGGATGTGGCACAACTATCAAAGACTATGGCTTTATTTTCAAAAACCACCCAGATAAACTTTTAAGAAAAAAAGCCAAATTAGTGAGTGATATTGCACTTGATATTACTGAATACTTGGAGGAGTCTATTAAATTAGATTTTACAAGATCAAATCATACCAAACGTTACAACATTGCTTATCACTCTGCATGTTCAATGCAACATGGTCAAAAAGTACACAATCAACCAATTGAACTATTAAAAAAAACTGGAAATAATATTTTAGAGGTGCCAGATGGACATTTGTGCTGTGGTTCTGCAGGAACATATAATTTGCTACAAGATGAGTTAGCCTCTGAATTACTTAAGAGAAAATGTGAGAATATCAAAAAGGTTAAACCTGATATAATAGCTGCTGGCAATATTGGATGTATTAATCAAATAGCCAATGGAATTGAGATACCAATAGTTCACACTATAGAATTAATAGATTGGTTTACTGGAGGTAAAAAACCTTCAGGATTAAATAGACTATGAAAAAAATTCTAGTCACGAGAAAATTAATAAAAGAAAATTCTATAAGAATAAAAAAAATATTTGACGTTAGGCTTAATGATGATGACCGATTGTTTTCATCAGAGGAATTATTAAGGGACTCCAAGGGATGCGACGGCATTTTAACCTTCACAACTACGTCGCTTAATAAGGAATTAATTATGTCGTTATCAAATAGTGTTAAAATCATATCCAATTATGCGGTAGGATTTGGAAATATTGATATCGATGCTGCAAATAAAAGAGGAATAATTATTACAAATACCCCAGACGTTTTGACTGATGCAACAGCAGATATTTCCATTTTATTATTACTTGGTGCATCACGTAGAGCGTTTGAGGGACGTAAAGCCGCTGAAACTCAAAATTGGAAATGGTCATCTGATTATCTAATCGGTAAGCAGATGACTGGAAAAAAATTAGGGATTTTAGGAATGGGAAGAATTGGTAGAGCTGTCGCCAAAAGAGCAAGAGGATTTGATATGGAGATACATTATCACAATAGAACGCGTTTAAGTCCAGACCTAGAACATCGAGCAATTTATCATGAGGATATTAATGATTTATTTAAAAATAGCGAATTTTTGTCAATAAATTGTCCAGGCTCAAAATCTACAGAAAATTTAATTAATGAAAAAACTTTAAAAAAATTTCCAGACGGCGTTGTCATTGCTAATGCTGCAAGAGGTGAAGTAATTGATGATGAGGCTATGATTAAGGCAATGAAAAATGGTAAAGTTTTTGCTTTGGGATTAGATGTTTACCGTGGTGAACCTAAAATTAACGAAAAATACCTAGAGTTAAACAATTTATTTTTATTACCACACTTAGGTAGTGCTACAATTAAAACAAGGTTATCGATGGGGAATAGAGCAATAGATAATTTAGACAATTTTCTTAATAAAAATATAAACCCTATGGATCGTGTAAATTAGTTTTTTACAATTATTCGATGAAAATGTTTAAGATTATTATTTTTTTAAGTTTAGCTTCATACTTTTCTATATCGATGTTTATGTATATTTTTCAAAGAACATTCATGTACCATCCTAATGTAAAAAATACAGATCTAACACCCATTCAATTTAATTATAAAGAAGTTATTATTAATTCTGAAAATGATATCAAACTTAAATCTTGGTTTGCTTATGAAAATCCTAATAATAAAACTATATTATTTTTTCATGGTAACGCAGGGGAGTTGGGAGCAAGAGTTTATAAATTAAATAAATTTCATGATCTAGATTTAAATTTTCTTATCATTTCTTGGCGTGGTTTTAGTGGGAATAAAGGCAAGCCAACAGAGCAAGGTTTATACAAAGACGCTAAAAATGCGGTTGCATGGCTTGAAGACAAAGGAATTAAAAAAAAAGATATAATTTTATATGGAGAATCTTTGGGAACAGGTGTTGCGGTGGAACTTGCAACGAAAGATCAATACTCAGGTATTATATTGGAGTCCCCATATACTTCTATGATTGACATGGGAAAAAGATTTTACCCATTCTTACCAATAAGTATTTTACAAAAAGATAAATATAGTTCTTTAAAAAAATTAAAAAAGGTAAAATCGCCAATATTAGTTTTACATGGCAAATCTGATAAATTAGTTCCGTTTTACATGGGTAAAAAAATCTATGATGCAGCAAATGAACCCAAGTACTACTATTTTCCTGAGTTTGATAATCATATGATGACATATGACGAAAATATGCTGAAAACTTTATCTAATTTTTTAAAT
>VMHT01068481.1_pt1 | contig 13099 bp, 14 predicted proteins | sample 4693611 | NCBI WGS metagenome assembly VMHT01 (sample SAMN12280063, study PRJNA550983) | marine metagenome | isolation source: seawater sampled from same location over 5 years 0.02-0.2 micron viral filtrate | place: USA: collected off the coast of southern California halfway between the port... ... | reverse complement strand
TGAATAGTTTCCTTGTTTATATCTAGGATCGTTTAGAACACCATATGCCATTTTGATTTGTTGACTTGAAAAGCCTTTATCTTCATTGACAGGATCTCTATATGACCTTGCTTCTTCTAAAGCCTCACTCATTCTTTTTCTGTACATTATAGTTGTTCCTTCATTTTTTCAACTGCTTTGTCAAGTTCGACTTTCCAGTTTTCTTTAAATCTTTTCTTATATTTATCTATTGTTCCACCTTCATTCTTAAATTTTTGCAAGTCCTTATCAGTTATTTTGTCTGTTGACCTTCTAAAATTCTGTATTGGTTGACCTGGTGTCATTTTCATTGTATGTTGAGCATACTCATCTGTACCTATTTCGTAAGATTCGTCTGCTCTCATCTCTTGTTCTAGTCTATCTAATAGATTAATACTTCTTCTACCTTCTATTTTATCTTGATAATCTTCTTTTTTCATTTGTTTTGTCTTTTCTTTCATCTGGTCTATATACTTACGATATATTGCTGCCTCAGCAGATTTACCCATCTCTTTTGCTCTCTGTTCCATTGCAACAGCAGCCTGAATTTTATGTGCGTGAGTTTTGCCAGAATTTTTAATTTTGTTTACACTTGATTTTGCAGTTGCAACATCTTTAAATCCAAGACCTTGAATTGTGCCTTTTGGATTTTCATCTGTATATAAGTCAGAATGTTTATCTGAACCTGCAGGTTGACCTTTTTTTCTAGGTATTCTTGGTTCTTCTTCTAATGATTGTATATCATATAACCATGCTTTCTTAATAAGACCATCACTCTCATATGAAACATAATTTGAGCCTCGTCTTACAATCATACCCATTGAACCGTCCATGTGTTCAATTATATCACCAATATTAAATATTCTTTCTTGATGATATTCTTCTCTTAAATCGTTGTTTAAAAAGTTTGTAAAACTTTCTATACTTTCTCTTATACCCATGCCTTTTTTAACAGCATTAAATAATTCTTTTGTGTCTGAATCTGAAAGACCAGTTACACCTGTTTTAAAGTTTCTGTAATCATTGTTCTTTGCCATCTCTCTCATCTTTGAAGCTGACATACCAGTAACGCCTTCGGCGTCTGGATCTCTTTCGCCTGAAGAAACTACTGTAACTTTTTTGTATTCATAATCTTTGCCATTGTACTTATCAGCAAGAGATTGAAATTCTCGTATTCTATCACTACCTGCAACCATGATTACTTCACCATACATCTTATTGTAAAATTTTAATATCTCCATAAATGTTCTTTGATTACCACCTGCAGCCTGTATCTTGTTTTGTGGGAACATCTTTTTCATAAACTTAACTTTTGTGTTTACATCTAATGGATTCTTTCTTCTATCGGTTGAGGCGCTAGCATAAACAATGTGGTTAGCATTATTTTTTCTAGCTTGTGTAATCACTTCCTTCATAAGTTTAGCATGGCCCGTGGTAGGAGGGTTGAACCTACCAAAAGCAAATATCAATTTGTTTGCCTTATCTAACGCCTCTCCGATTGCCCTCGTTTTACTTTGGGCAGATTCTACATATTTTAAAGAGTCTATCTCATTATCTGTAACCTTACCATCATCTAAAATCTTCTTACACTTTTTCAAAAAAGTTAAGTAGTGATATTTCTCTAACATTTTATAAATTACATTTTTAGGTAATCTATTCTTAATACTATAAGTTTTAATTTCATCTGGTGTCATATCTTTATCAAACGCAGCTCTTCTTTCAGCGTCAACTTCAGCACCGATGTCTGTTAAATCTTGTATATCTTTTTCTATTTCACCTAGTTTATTATTAATTCTTTTTTCTAAATCTTTAATTTCACCAGGTTTTAATTCTGTTAATTCGTCATAATCTATGATATCTCTTTTCAATTCACCTTTTAACATATCTATCTTATCAACTTGTTTTTGAAAGTCTTTTAGATATAGATTAGGATTAAAATCAAATTCTTCTGGTCGTTTTACGAATGATTGACCTTTGATATCATAAACAGCGTCTGCCTTTTTGTTTTGGTCATCATAAGTTTTTTTGTCTGTAATAAAATAATAGTTAATAGGATGTTTTGTGCCTGGTATTAATTTACCTTGTATATTATCTGGATTACTAGACGCTAAATATTTCTTAGATAGTCTTAATCTTTCTTCTTCTTGTTTTTCTTCTGGTACATCAAACAAAACATTGATATCTAAATCAGCGTCATTTCTATATCTTTTTGTAAGTATAGAACCTATCAAACTATAATCTAATATAGAATATTCTGATTCAAATTCTTTAAATTGTTCCGTGATTAATCTTAGTACACTATCTTTAATTTTAGGATTATCTGTATCTTCATCATCAAAAACACTAGGAGCATATGTGCGTCTAGGTATATCAATGATTGATTCTTTAAATAGTTTAAAACTTTTCATTCTCCCCCATTTCCGCTACCATTAGTACCGTTACCATTTGACCCATTACCATTAGTACCATTGCCGTTTGTATTATTGTTTGTGCTATCATCTGATTGTTGATTGTCTTGTCCATTACCATTTCGACCACCAAAATAAGGATAATATCTAGTTACTCCAGTAGGCACACACACTTGTAATTTTTTATCAAACCTATATCCTTCAGGACATTTCTTTGTTTGTTGTGCAGCCGTAATAAAACTTCTAAATGAATCCATTATCCTTTTACCCAATCTTTCGCCATGTTAAAGTTTGCTTTACTAAACTCTAATCTATCTACAAGTTTAACAGCACCACCTTTTTTGATTGCAACATATCCTTCGGGATTTGTAACTTTGTATCCATTACTTGTTCTCAAAAATGAACCAATACTTTGTATAGTATTTAATCTTCTTAACAATACAGCTTTTGCTGATTGAAATGTAATATAAGTTGCAATTGCAAAATATAAACCGTCTCTGTTTGCTCTTAATATTTTCATACCTGCCTCAAGTATTTCTTCATACTTTTGTTTTGCGGCTGGTGTTTTTTTACTATCTATTTCTTTTTTAATTCTACCTCTAAAATAAACTTCAAAATTATTTGCTAACTTTGATGTATTTGCAATTGCTGTACCTTGTCTTATATAAACATTAAAAAATGTTTTCAATTGAATACCTAGTGATAAAGGTCCTGTATCTTTTTTTAGTTTATCAACAAACGCACCTGCTTTATAAGCAGAACCCTCTGCCATCTTAATAATATTATCAAATGCTTTTTCTTCAGCAGGACTAAAAGCTGCACCATCAGCTCTTTTATAAGTAGCGTCATCAAAGAATACATTTTTATTTTTTTTTAAACCTTTAACACTAGCACCAAATCCTGCCTTTATTGTTGCCATTGTCTTACCTGAATATGATGTATGAAATATAATACCTATTTTTGCACTATTAACTTCTTTATAAATGTTTTTACCAAGACCTAGAAACCCTGAACTTACGACAGGCACAGCATATGTAATAGTATTTGGAGTGAATATGATTGATTTCTTACCTGCAACATTAGCAGTCTTTTTATCGCCACTTGCAAATAATAAATCGCCTTGTAAAATTCCTGAGATGCCTAGAGATGGTAAATATTTTAAACACTCTCTTAATTTATCAGCAAGAGCACCACCATGGTTTCTACTAATATCAGCATTAGTATAATTTATTTTAGGTGTTTTATTGAAAATAGATTTAGTGCCAACAAAGAACTTTTCGTTCTCAGGATTAATACCACAAAAGACCGCAGGTGCACCGTCCCATTTTACTGAAACTGTGGATCCGCCTGACCCTCCTTGTAACATCTGTTTGATAGACTTTAAAAATTCAATTGCTGTCTTAGCGCCTTTGCTTCCATTATTAATTATTTCGTCTTCCAGATGTTCAAGATGTGTATTCCTATCTTCTACAAGATAATCTTGAAATTTCTGCATTATGCACTCTCTCCATTTATGTATATTATAACACTATTATTTATAATAGTCAAGCATTCTTTAATATAGTTTACCGAAAGGTCCAAAATCAAACACTTTAGCACCCTTTTTCTGTGAGAGAAATAGTAAATCTGTTAAATATTCGTCTCTAACTTGTTCTTTTAGCGTGAGTAATCTCTGCACATAATATACTTGCATTAGTTTTACATTTGCTATGTGTGGTGTAGGACTATTAAATACTGTAATCATATTATTTGAAAACTCTTTTTTATTTGTTATACCTATTTCTTTTACTAATTTAGACTTAACTAACATTTCAAACATACTTTCGTATTTAGTTTGCACTTTCTGATACTCTGCAGCTGTAGTAGGATAGTTGCCATTCTGTTTAGTCTCACTATTATATAATTGTTTGTCAACCATAGCAGATAATTTCTCAACTAAATTTAGAGGTGCCTTACCTAATCTAGCTTTAGAAGCACCTATTTCAGTTCCTTCAAATTTTAAATTTGCTAATCTTGATGTAGTATTACCTTTTAGTTGAAACTTAGCAATTTCTTTTGTTTTATCTTTTAGAAAGATATTTGTATCTTGCGTGGCAAATTCATCTTTACTTTTCAAATTTAATTTACAAACTATTCTTGATGTTTTAAAATCAAATTCACCTTGCATATTTTCTAACTTTTTAAAAAATGCGTCAGTAACATTTACTTCTTCATACATCGCTGTTTTACCTGATATTAGTTTTAAAGATATACCAACTATCTCTCTTTTTTGAAACATGGATCTCATGATAGCATTTAACTCTTTAATTGTTTGTGTTCCTCCTTTAGCAACGCCTGCTCCTTCTAACTCTTTTGTTATTTTATTTCTAAATCTTGGTGAGTCTTTTATTAACCAGATGTCAGCAGGATCCCATGCGTCTTTTCTTGAAATACCAAACTTATCTTTTATAAGGTCAGTTATAAACTTCATAAATCCACCATCACGATTAAATACTGTAAATTTAGCGTTAGAAAATTCTTTTAATAATCTTTGTTGTTGTAAATAAAATGTATTGATCCATTTACCTTCTACTGTTTTTTTATCTATCGGAGTTCTAAATTTTAATAAAAGTTGACCTCTGTAAGTAAATATTTTATCAAGACCTTTTTTAGTTTGTTTGTCTTTTATTATAGATTCTGGAGAGACAAATTCTTTGTTATCTTTGAAAGCACGCTCACAAATAAATGCTGTTGCCAACTCTTGCATGGCAGTAAATTCAGCGTCTGATATATTAATATTGTTTATAGTTGGCATACTAGAATGTTGTCTAAAAAGTAATGTTTTTGTTTACATTAATTTCAGGTGTTAGTCCTAAGAATTTCATCATTCTTTGAATACCTGATTGAATAAAACTTAAAATTTTAGATATTATATTAGAATATATACTTTTTGCTTTTCTTTTAATTACATCTAGTATACCTTCATTCAATGCTTCACTTTCGCTTGCAGCCATAGCGTCAACGATTAATGAAACAACTGACCAGAAATTATACTCGCCAGTCTTTTGTTTATTTACAACTCTACCACTTGTTTTAAATCTTGCTTGTAATCTCATTTTATTGGCAATTTGCATACAATACTTATCATCATTAACAGAATGTATGCTAACTGACCTTCCATCTTTTGAAGCAACAACCATAAATTCAGCTGCACTATTACTTTTCTGACCATATTTTTCATAGCCAGACATCGCCTCTCTTGCAAACGCAATCTTAAAATCTGAATTTGATTCAAATAAAATACCTAATTCTTTCATACAATCTTTGTGTGCTTTTTCAGCTGCATTAACAACTGGATTATTACCTTTTTTTATTATAGGTCTTAACTGTCCAGGTGCTAACGTGCTTTTAACAAAACTTTCAAAGATATTTGCTGTTGTTTTAAATTGTTTTGTTCTTGATAAGTTTGGTGTAGATTTTAAAGCAGCATAAAATGTTGCTGAAGATTCTGCTCGACCTCCAGACATTAATTGAGCTAAACCTATCTTTAAAGATAGTCTTTTATTACCTATGAGTATATCTGTTTTAGGAGTGGTATCTGTTGCACCGTAAGATTTCCAAAAAGATGTTAGAGAGGATTTAGCACGACCATATTGTTCTGCTTTTGCGTTTTTATTTCCAAAGTGTTTTGCTATTGCTGTTGCGATTTTTCTACCTGCGTCTAAAGCATCAGGATTTTTCATTAGTGTTTTATATACACTATCACTAATACCTGAGGAAGCAGGATCAAATTTTTTACGATTGTTTTTATACCAACCGATAACTATTGCTGCTTCATAATCTTCAGCTTTTAATGCTTCTGTAAGGTGAAATTGTTTAAAACTTTTCATCCCTATATTTATAACAGGAATAGATTTAAATGTCAAGCGTTAATTAGGTAATGCTTTACACTTAAATACTAGTGAAACTCTAAACTTATCACCCTCCACTGCTCTTGCAACATGAGGTATTCTTGCGTCAAACAATACAACACGCCCTGCTCTTGGCCAATATGATTTAACAATGTTCATATTTGGGTTGCCATTGAGACCATAGGGTGTATTGATTGCCATTGCTTTCATTTCATCATTTAGATTAGGTGTCCAGAACTCAATTGTGCCACCATCTTCTGGTCGCCAGTCAGGTGTTAGATATACAATAACTGTATATTGGTCACCTGTCCAACCATCTATATGAATGCCACCTGATTGACCTGCACTATGACCATTAAGATAATGTCTTAAAAGTTTTGCTCCAGGATTTACTTTATCCCAAATCTCTTGTACCCAATCTTGTTCAATCTCATAATCAACTTCTTCAGTATCACTACCACCTAGATGAATATGTTTGTAACCAGGCGTCTTTGCCTCGTCTTTCATCTGTGTTGTAGAGTACCAACCATCTTGCCAATCTAGTTTCATAACAATGTCGTGATATCTTTTTATATCTTCTTCAGATATTGTTTCGTCTGAAGCTTGTATAATTTTATGATAGTCACCACCCTTTAAAGCGTTGGCATTTATTGTATATACTTTGTCAGTTTTTGTATCTGTAATTTCAAACTTTTCAGGATCTTCTGGATTACCTATTGATTCAATATCATACGGTTTCTCGGTCATTTTTTTCTTCTTCCTCTTCAAACAATATCATAGTAATTAAACTATAAATTGCCATATCCATTAAGGTGTCTTTGATACTTTCTTCTTTAAATTTAAACTCACCTTTTTTAATAAAGTTACTTATACGAGCATACTTATCACCCATACGAACAACGGAACCTTGCCAAGCAGGTATACCTGATAATTCAGACAATCTAAAGTTAGCAAAGATATCTTCATTTGCACCATAATCATGTCGTTTTTTATCATGTAATGTTTTAATTACATCTATGATTTCGTAAAATCTTTTGCTTTGTTTGTTTATATCGTCCATTATATTTTTCCTAGTGTTAAAAATTTAACAACTCCTCCTTGGTTCTCCCATTGTTTGTGTTTGTTTTGATGGTCGCAAACCTTTTGTGCCTCATCTTCAAATTCAGACTCAGTAATGATACTGCCCGATGGTCGTTCAATACATAACCAACGAACCTTATCTTTTCTCTTGACGAGTTTTACTTCATAAGAAATCTTATGTTTCTTCACTCTAGGTTTTTTTGCGACCTTTCTGACCATACTTACTCTGCTGGTGTTTCTGCAGGCGCTTCTACTGGTACATCTGCTGTATCAGTTTTAACTTCTTCAGATTGAGCTGTATCTTTAGGTGCTTCAGTTTCAGCAGCTGCAGGTACATTGTCCATAACATACTTTGAATACCATTGAGATAGTATTTTAGAGTTTTGTTGTTCAACACTTGCTTTAGCAGCAGCTTGTTGATTTACACTTATTTGTACGATAGCGTGTTTCAATTCATTACTGAATTTAGTTTCGTCATACCATTTTTCGTTTATTTTAATAGCCATTGTTTTCTCCTTTGTTACTATTATACTTTAAAATCTGAGAATTTTCCCAGTCTTTTAAACTTATCATTAGATGATAGCGTGTCTTGACCACTATCAACTAAATCAGATTGTGCGTTTTGTTCTACATCATAGAAACGCATTTTAGACCTATCAACACCAAGTATAAACTTTCGATTTACAGTTGGGTCGTTATATCTGTTTTTAAGTTGTTTAACCATTATCTGATTTTTTTCTTCTAGTTCTTCACTTGATATCAAAGCAAACATAAAGTCTGCTGTTGCAGGAAGACCAAAAGATTCTGAGGTATCTTCTAACCCCACATCACTACTTACAAAACCACCTCTTGTAGTTTGTGTAGCAGAGAATATTGGAATGTCATGTTCTACAGCAAGGCCTCTTAATTCTTCAGCAATTGCTTTAATCATTGTATAACTATTCACATTTGAACCAGACTTAAATCTAGATGATGTACATATATTTAGATAGTCAATAAATACGATATCTGGTTTAAAAGATTTCTTTAATGCTAATTCACTAATCAAATTTTTAAAATGACCTGTGTGAGCAGTAGCAGTAGGATATTCTTTGATAATTAATGTACCTGTCGTTTTACTTTGTAACTTGTTTATCTTTGTCTCATACATTGTATATGGTAATTCTTCTAAATCACTCATACCGACATTCAATAAGTTTGCGTCTATTCTTTCAGCAATTCTTTCTTCAGCCATTTCTAAAGTTATATACAATACATTCTTACCTTGTAATAATACAGATGAAGCAAGGTGTGTCATAAACATTGTCTTACCAACACCAGTGCCTGCAAGACAAATATTTAAAGTCTTACTTGGTATACCACCTCTTGTAATCTTGTTGAAGAAATCTAAATCTAATTCAAGTCTTTCTTCTTTCTTCTTATAGAAATCATATCTTTCTTTTGATTCTTGTAAGTAATCATGCCCAACTTTTTGGTCAAACGAAACACCTAAAGCATTTGATAATAATTCAGGCAAATATTCTGGTGTATGTTGTTTGTCTTTACCATCTAGTATTTGTATGCCATTTAAAATAGCATTATGAATAGAACGGTCTTTACAAAACTTTTCTGTTGTCTCAACTAACCAATCTAAATTAATTGGTTCTGGATTTAAAGTAGATAGTATGTCGGTAACATTTTTATATTCATCTTCATTAATACTTTTATTACTATTAATCTCAATTGATAAGGATTCTTTTGTAGGAAGATTATTATACTTATTTACAAACTTATAAATTTCTGTAAATAATACTTTTTCTAATCTATCGGTAAAGTATTCTTCTTTGATAAAAGGTAAAACCTTTCTACAATACTTTTCGTTATGAATTAAATTACGAAGTGCTGTTCTTTCAATTCTCTCCATTAAGTTCCTTTTTCTCCTTTAATTGTTCATCTAATAATACAACTAATATATCACCGATATGATTTATAAACTCTTGACTATCTGTATCTGCACCTATCTTATTTTCAATAACTGTATAATCAAACACCATAGGTAAAGCACCGTCTGGTGTTTTCTCTGACTCTGGTCTAAATCCTACATTACCATATTTAAGAACTATACTTGCATATGGTCCACTAATAAGTTTAATGCCTGTAAAGTCCTCTCCAGGTTTCTCTACAAACACATAATCTTCTTGGTGTTTAGGACTGGTCGTTTTGTGGGTCGGTGGTATCTTCGGGTTCAACTACATCTCCATATTTAAATTCTTTAGCACAAACTTCATCTAACTGGTTTAATATTTCTGGTGTGAAATACTTTTCGGGATTATTGTTAATTGTTTTACCAAATGTTTTACTACCATCTGGCAACTCTACCCTTGTTGATACTGATTTAAATATATTATGTTTTAATGCTAAATCTAATAAACCATAATATCTATCTAAACCTTTATCATAAGTTAAACGAACATCTACTACTTTATTTTCTTTTGTCAATCTGGACTTGTAATTTTTACAATGTATAATATTACCAATAATTTCTGTTCCGTCTTTTTCTTTTCTCTTAGAAAGATAGACGATTGATGAGGCAGCATATTTTAATCCTGAACCACCACCCATTTCTTTCTGTGGGAACATACTACCGATAACATCATAAGTATGATTTGTTATGATAAGAGGAACTTTTGCCTTACCTAACTTTAATGTTAATACTCTAAAGACTGCTTTTACAATCTGTGCCCTTGTCATATCTTTAGTTTCTTTACCTGCCTGTGTATCTTCAATCTCTTTAGTAGTTGATAACATACCTAGAGAATCTAATACAAGCAATAATGGTTTTCTTTCAGACTTATCTTGAGCAATATACTTATCTAATACTGTTAATGCTTGATGTCTAAATTCTTGAACAGTAGTAACTGGCATTACAACCATACGACTACTATCAATTTGTCTTTCTTCTATAATTTCTTTTGATACAGCAGATTCACTTTCAAAGAATATAACACCACCATCAGGATTTTGGTCTAGAAAATGTTTACACATACCTAGTACAAAGAAAGTTTTACCTGTCGCACTTTCACCTGCAATAGCAGTTATCTTATTTGATGGCAAACCTTTGTGTATACCACCACCTAACAAGGCATTGAATATATAAGAACCTGTATCAATAAAATCTGTTACATCACCTGACGCACCATCTGATACCAAACTAGCATATTCATTACCAGTTTCTTTAATTATGTCTTTCAAAAAATCACTCATTATCTGTTACCTCTATTTTATATTCTTTGTCGTTTTCTCTTTGTTTAAAGTTAGCAGCATATTCTACTTCTCTTTTTTTACCATCTGGCATACCATCAGTATATGTAGAATGAAACTCCCACTTAGTTTTTTTGCCATTGATTGTTCGTGAATAAACTGTTACTGTCATTTTGATTTACATTATACACTATATATATTTTTTTGTCAAGCAAAGAACTCATCTAAAGTTGCCTTTCTTGAATTTTTAAATAGGTCTGTTTTTGGTCCAAAACACCAAACATTCTCTATAAACATCTTATTCATAAAGTCTGCCTTTTCTTGCTCATCTTTAAATAGTGTATCTGATTTTGGTCGTTGCATAATTCTCATACCAATCTGACCCATAAACTTGTCTTTAAATTTATCTACCAATTCATCACCAGAACGATAACGAACACCATGAATTTTTGGATCCATAATATTCACAAACATGAACTTTGAAACTTCCATAGTTTTTTCTGCAACTGGTAAATAAAACTCATCACGCCATTTATCATACTCGTTAAACTTGTGCCAAGATTGTAGTTCTTCTTTGTCACCACCTTTGTTATATTGTTCAGTAGAAAAATATGGTGGACTTGTAAATGCAACATCAATCTTTGGTAGTTTATGATATGGTAAATCTTCAGCACCACAATTCCATATCTGCACTTTTTTAGGTTTAGATAAAAGTTTATTGTATGTTGCAATCTGCTCTTGATATCTTTGATATGTATTTGGGTTTGGATCACAACCATAATATTCTTCAGCATCTGAAGCAAAGAAACCTGCAAGTCTATCACCCCAACCACAACTTGTATCTAGTACAGTTTTAGCATTTGTAATATCATAAATTGCTTTTGCAACAACAGGTTTAAATTGTGTTGCGATATATGTACCCAATCTAAATGCTGAGATATAACTCTTTTCATCTAATCGACCACCTACTAATTTCTCAGTTTCGGTACCATCTAATTCTTTTATCTTTGTAAGTTTAACATCATTAATACCACGCCATATTGGACCTAAACATTTCCATATAGCATAAGCATCTCCATTCTCCCAAACTTCCTTAGGTGCTCGAAAGCCATAACTACTACACTCTAATCGTAAATCTTGCATGAAATAATTACTTACATCATTAAAGGTACTAGCACCATTTATCAAGCCAAGGCCCCACTTACTATAAGAGTATTTGTAATCGTCATACTTTTCAAATACTTCTTTTTCTACTTGCTCGTTAGGAATACAAATGGTACTAGTATCAAACTTTTTAAGATTAGCAAATGCTGTTCTCATGTTTTCTTTTGTGATTTCTTTGAGAGGAAATACTGGTTTTTCACTAGCAATATAGTCTGCCAAGTGTGTTCTCATCTTCTCTTTACCATACTCAGCGTTCATTTTTTCAAAGATACTTGATGTCAAGATAGGTAGTTTTCCGTCTGTAGCGGCGGCTATGAGACTGTTATATAGTGTATTATCTCGTTTATAGTGTGTAAATGCGTTTTCTTTCATAATTTGTCTCTTAGAAGAAGTTATCCAATGTTGATGTTTTTTCAAAATTCCAGTTGATTGCGTTCACGATAAATCGTAATGGTTCTAGAAATGACTTATCAAACTGCTCATCATAATCAATATATTTGTGTAAATCAAATTCTTGTGGTAAGTGTGTTGGGAAAGATATTACTTTTTCTCTTAAAGAATTAGGTTCTTTTAAAACAATAAATTTAACTTTATCGCCTTCTTGTATTACTTCATACTTTTTCAATTTGTTTTTCTTGAGTAAATTATTATACAGTAAAGCACCTTTCACATGAATTGGTGTTGACTTTTGATATATGTCTGTTGATGAAGAATACTTTTTAAGATTATTACATGAACGAGGATAAGCGATATCTTCTGGTCGTAAAGTTTTAAAATGTTTTCTAAACTCATCAATAAATTCTATTAAAGCATTTTCATCTTTATTCATTATTACTTTTAATGCTTCTTTAATCTTAACACGACAAGGGGCAGGAGTTGAACTCTTAACTGCCTCAATACCCATAATCTTTAACTTAGGTTCTTTTAAATCAACACCTTCTTCATTGTAAACATTTAAAATATATCTTTTCTTAGCAGTCCAGATACCTTTGTTAGCAATTACTTCTCGTTTCATAATCATTTTTTGGTCATATGCTTTTACATATTTAGCAAGATTATCATAACTCTTATCAATCGCAACTTGTAATTTTTCTTCACAAAATTTATCTAGAACTTTTACAATCTTTCTTGTATCAGATTTATCTTTAAATATTTTATCTACAACTGCACCAAGTTTTACATAGATAGAGTCAGTATCAGAAGCCACAACATAAGTTACATCTTTTGTTTTTAATAAATCATTTAGATACTTATTTACATCTCTTTCAATCCATCTGATTGCAAGTTGACCTGCCTTTG